>Ga0302326_10004896_pt1 | contig 30778 bp, 24 predicted proteins | sample Palsa_T0_3_FD_202264 | JGI IMG/M metagenome (GOLD analysis project Ga0302326, IMG submission 202264) | Peat permafrost microbial communities from Stordalen Mire near Abisko, Sweden - Palsa_T0_3 | ecosystem: Environmental > Terrestrial > Soil > Palsa > Peat permafrost | place: Sweden: Abisko... | reverse complement strand
CCGTCGGCTACGTAGACATTCCCGACAGCGTCGACCGCCAGGTTCTGCGGATCGAAGAGTCGCGCCGCCGATCCGGTGCCGTCGACCTCGCCGCGCGACCCGGCGACACCCGCGAGCGTGGAAACGATGCCGGCTGGAGTGATCTTCCGGACGGTGAAGTTGCCGGAATCGGCGACATAGAGGTTGCCGGCGGGATCAATCGCGACGCCCCCGACGCCCGCGAAAAGGGCCGTGGCCGCGGGACCATCCGTGCTGCCGCTCGTTCCCGGCGTCCCGGCGACGGTGGTGACCACGCCGGCCGCGGTCACCTTGCGGATTGTGTAGTTGGATGAATCCGAGACGTAGACGTTTCCGTTGTTGTCGGGGCGAAGGCCGCCGGCGAGCGCGAACCGGGCGGCCCGGCCGGTGCCATTCGCGCTGCCCGAGGAACCCGGCCACCCCGCCAAAGTGGTCACGCCCACCCTGTTCACGGACAGCGACGCGGCCGTGCTTGTCGCGCTCGTGCCCGAGCTGCTGACGATGCATTGGAACTGGTCGCCGTTCATCGTCGATGTCGTCCCGTCCACGACGAGCATGGGCGTCGAGGTGCCGCCGTAGGTGCCTGTGTCGGACAGGTTGGCCCAGGTCGTCGATCCGCTTGCCATCCGCTGCCACTGGTAGCTGAGAGGCGGCGTACCGGCGCCGACCACGAAGAACGTGGCCGGCTGGCCGAGCGTGACCGCCTGGTTGCCCAGTTGCGCGGGGATATTCGTGGCCGTGCTCGACGTCAGGGAGGCCGCAAGGAGCGACGTGACATCGGGCACCCCTATCCCCGTGACGAGGTCATATCCCACCCCCGCGCTGTCGGTCCCGTTGCTTCCCGACGTGATGTCCCGAAGGGACGAGGTCCCCATCAGGGGGTAGATCTTCGGATTGAGAAGGCCGAGCGGCGTGCCGCGATTCTGGTTGATCAGCGCGCAGAACGCCGCCCACGTCGGCGCCCCCCAGCTGGTCCCGCCGATCACGAGCGACTGGCCGTTGACCACGATCAGCGCTCCCTGCGAAGGGTCGGCGGATGAGGCGACATCCGGGACGAGCCTCTTGGTGCCTGCGGGGACCCCTGTCCCGGTCTGCCAGGGCGGCCGCGCGAAGACAACGCTGGTGCCGCCGCCGCTGTCCGACCAGGCTGTTTCGCTGCTGACGGCGTTGCCTGCGCCGAGCACGAGGGTTGTCCCGCCGACGCCGGTCACGTCGGGGTCGGAGGTGGGGTACGTGGCCTGGACCTTTCCTTCGGCAACGCCGCCGTTGTCGCCCGAGGCCACAAGCACCGTCACCCCTGCGCTCGCGAGGTTCGCCAAGTATTGCGCCTCGAGGACCAGGTAATCCTTCGGCACGTCGAGCTCGTTGCCTCCGATGGAGACGGAAAGGACATGCATGTTCGGCTGGCTCGGGAGGTCGGCGTACACCTGCTGGAAAATCTCATCGTTCTCGGCGGGATCAGTCTCGCTCGCGGCGTAGATCCTGATCTCGGCTCCCGGCGCCAGCGAGCTGGCCCATTCGACGTCAAGCGAGACCTCGTCCATCGAATCGCTGCCGGGCGAGGTGGGTCCGCCCGCGATCGTGATGTTGTGGATATTGCTGAAGGACTGGGCGACCTGAGCGTCGCCCCAGAAGGTCGTGAGGTCGGTCTCCAGGGGAAAAGCAAAGGCGTAGATCGCAATGGTCTGGCCCGCCCCGGTGACGCTCAGGCCGGTGGCGTCGTAGGCCGCCGCAATCTGCGCGGGAAGATACCCTGAAAGGTTGATCTCGGGCTGGGCACGCGGAAGGGAAAGCGGATGGCGCCTGATGTGGGGCTGGAGCCCGTGGATCCCGAGCACGACCGGGGAGACGTCGGAGGGAACGCTCGGGGCCGTCACGGCGGATGTGAACTCCCCATCCGCCGTGGTCACCCGTGCAAACGTGACCTGAAACGCGCTGGCCACGGCGCCTACCGGACCGCGGGCGAACACTGCCAGCCGGTCGTCGTCCGTCCTCGTGATCTCAAATCCCTGGGCCTTCATCCATTGGACCACCTTCTCGTGGTCGGCGGCCAAGGGAAAATATCTCGCCTCCTTTTCCGCAGGGGAGATCAGCTCGCCGCGGGCTATCCGCGCCTGCATTTCGTCAAAATGGCGCATGCGAAGGCCCACCTCGAAGGGCATCGTGGCGGCAAGCTCGTCCGCCCGCAGGACCGTCCTCGAGATCCTCGGCGCGCGCGCCGCGCCGGCGGCAGCCGCGACTTCCTTCACGCTGTCGGGATATGCCGTCCGCCCTCGCGCCAACGTGGCGGCGCGGGCTGGGGAGCCGCATAGCGCAATTGCCAGCAGCAGGGACAGTCGGGGGTTAATTCCTTTCACAGCGGACCTTGTTTGTATGCGACCGGGCTAACGGAGTGAAGTTTCTTAAGAAAGCACAAATAGGTAACAGTTTATACATTATTGACCCATGACACCGCTCACGGATCGGACTCAATGACTGCGCCTTTTCCGGCGGCGTTGGATCCACCTGGGGAATCCCTTTGCAATGCCCTGCCAGGCATCGGGTAGCCACCCCCGCCGAAGAAAATCAGCGCTCGTCCACGGGACGATGTCCGCCGGGAAGGAGAAGGTTGAGCGCGATCGCCGTCATTCCTCCCGCCGAGACGCCGGAATCGAGCAGGCCCCGGACAAATGCCGGCAGCTTGGCCAGCCACTCGGTCTGGGACGGCGCGCCGAGGCCGACTCCGAGCGCCAAGGCCACGATCAAGCCGTCGCGGTGAGTGAGGTGGCCCCCCACGATGAGGCGCAGTCCGGACACGCTGACCAGGCCGAAGAGCAGCAGCGCCATGCCCCCAAGCACCGCCGGCGGCATCGCCGTCACCCAGCGCGCCACGGCCGGAAACAGGCCGAGCAGGGCGAGCATGATTGAGATCCATTTGCCGAGGCGCCTGCTCGCCACGCCGGTGATCTGGATGACACCGTTGTTCTGCGCATAGGTCGTGCTCGGAAAGGAACCGAAGAGCGCGGCGACCATGCTGGTGATGCCATCCGCGAGCAGGCCACCCCGAAGGCGGGCCGAATGCTCGAGGCCGTACGCCTTCAATCCCGAGAGCTGCGCCGTCGCGGTCATGTCGCCCAGCGATTCGAGAAGGGAGACGACATAGATGAAGGCGAAGGGAAGCAGGAGGTCCGCGCTGAACGCGAAACCGTGGGGAAGCAGCCTCGGCAGCGTGATCCAGCCGCTGCTCGGCGGCGGCGCATGGAGCCATCCAAAGATGGCACAGACAATGTAGCCGGCCACGACCCCGAAGAGGATTCCCGTGAGCCGCGCCCATAAGAGGCCGATGGCCTGGGCCACAAGGACCGTCGCGATCACGGTCACCGCGATGGCCGCGCCGCTCAGGACCGAGGCGCCCGGGGCCGCCGGGGCCACAATTCCCCGCATCGCCTCCGGGATGATCGAGAGTCCGATCAGGAGGACAACGATACCCGATATCAGGGGTGGAAAAAGCCGGCGCAGCTTCGGCATGAAGGGCGCGAGGAGGATCTGGACGGGCGCGCCCGCGAGCGACATGCCAAACATCAGCGGCAGTCCGCCGAGGCGGCCGGCCGCAATGAGCGGCGTGAGGAAGGCGAAGCTTGTCCCGGTGACGCTGAGAAGTCCCGAGCCGACGGGGCCGAACCGCGTCGTCTGCAGGAACGTCCCGACGGCCGCCGCCATCAACGCCATGCTGACAAGGTAGGCGGTGTCGACCTGGGAGAAATTCAGGATTCCGGAAAGAAGGAGTGCGGGGGTGATGACGCCGACAACCATTGCTGCGACCTGCTGTCCCGCGACAAGAAGGGACGTCCCAAGCGGCAGACGATCCTCCGGGCCGTAGACAAGGGCATGGAGCGGAAGCGTGGGGTTTTGGTTTTCCACCTTCTCGGAGTCAGCAGGTGCCGCGCCAAGAGCGAGGCCCCGGGCGCCCTCAGGGCGCGGGATTCGGGTTCTGGATCAGGCGGACGAACAGCCGCTCCAGTCGGGGGATGTCGATCGCCCGCACGACCGTGACGGTCGGCTCCCCCAGCCCCGGCGCGAAATCCGTCGGCCAGCTGAGGGTGGCGCCGTAATTGGACCCGTGGTCGATGTCGATGTCCATGGCCAGCCGGTCGCTCCGCGTGACGAGCGTGGGGTCCAGCCATATCGCGGCCGCGGTCTCGTCCCACATGGGAAATCCGATCTCCCCGTAATGCTTGAAATAACGGGAAACGGGCGTGTCCGCCGAACCGGCCTCGTTCGCAAGGGCCTGGGTCAGCTTCGTTCCCACCGTGGCGTCGGTCGGCACCGACGTGATTTTCTTCCACGGGGCGTGGAGCATGATCTTCGCCGCCTCCGGGTCCCACCAGCTGTTGAATTCCACGCGGGGCCTGTTGATGAACTGCAGGGAGAACTCGTCGACCGTTCCGGTGTTGGGATTGAGCGCGCCGCCCATGAACACGAGCTCCTTCGCATTGGCGGCGAAACTCTCGTCGAGCTTCGCGGCAAGCGCGATGTTCGTGAACGGCCCGAGCGCCACGATCGTCACCTCGCCCGGAAAGCGGCGCACCTGATGGACCAGGAATTCCGCCGCGATCTCCGGCGCCGGCTTGGTCGTCGGCTCGCCCTCCTCCAGCGGAGGCACGACGTCGGCCGCGTGGTAATGCGGCCGGTTCATCGTGTTGTAGTCGGGCCAGTGGTCCATCCACGCGCCCTTGTAGGGCACCTTGCCGTAAAGGGCTTCCCAGCGTTTGGTGGCCTCCTCGGAGTTGATGAGGGGATACGTCGCGCCGGCGACCACCGGCACCTCCGTCCTGCCAATGAGTTCGAGCAGCCGCAACGTGTGGGCGACGCTCTCCTTCTGCCACCCGTCACCGCTCTCGACCGTAATGCCAAGCACCTCGACGTCCTTCGACTGGAGGATCAGCAGGATCGGCTGGAGGTTGACGCCGCCGTAGGCGTCCTGGTCTATGATGACCTTTCTCTTCGGCGTCTCGCCGGCGCCGAGGCCCGTGATCGCGGCGGCCAGAAAAAAGAACACCAGGGTTACCGGACGTTTCATGGACCCAAAACAGCAGGTTACAGGCCAATGGGGATCACGCGCCTTTTCATGCCCGGAAGCGGATGTGAACGGACGCGTCGCGGAGCCGGCCCGGCCGATTCATGGATTCCGCAAAAAGCAGCGCGAATCTCAGCCCTTGAGCGCCCCGGCGGCGATTCCGCGCACGATCTGGCGCTGAAGCATCACGTAGACCAACAGGATCGGGAGCGTGACGAGGACGATCCCGGCAAAGAGCATCCCGTACTCCGTCCGGTACTCGGCCGCGATCGAAAGGTTTGCGAGGCCCAGCGGGACGGTCCGCGCCGCTCCCGCGGTGTCGCCGCTCACCAGCATGAACGCGTAGAAGTATTCCTTCCAGACGCCGATGAACTGGAAGATCGCCACCGTGACGAGGCCCGGCCTCGCCAGCGGAAGGAGGACCCTCCAGAACGCCGAGAATTCGCCGCAGCCGTCGACGACGGCGGCCTCGTAGAGCGAGCGGGGAAGCGCGCGGAAGAAGCCGGCCAGTATGAAGATCGCGAAAGGGAGGCCGTTGGCGGTATAGACGAGGATGAGTCCGGCGCGCGTATTGAGGAGCCCAAGCGAGCGAAGCTCGAAGAACAGCGGGACGATCGAGAGCTGCGCCGGAATCGTGAGGCCCGCCACGATCAGCCCGAAGACCAGCCGGCCCGCCGGATGAGAGAACCGGGCCAGGGCGTACGCCGCCATCGCCCCAAGCGCCACGATCAGCGCGACCGAGGCGCCGGTGACGATGGCCGAGTTGACGAAATAGCCGCCGAAGTGAGCGCCGTTCCAGGCGCGCGCGTAGTTGTCGGTGTGCAGGTCGGCGGCCGTGGGCAAGGCGAACGCGTTGCTGAAGATGGCGTCGTCGCCCTTGAGCGACGAATAGGCCACCCAGATCATCGGGAAAACAAGCCACGCCGAATACCCGAGGAGCGCGGTGAACGCGATCGGCCTTGAGAATTGGCGCCTGCTGTGATCGCTGGGCTCCATTGCCTTCAGGATTCGACCGTCTCCCTCTTCAGGCTGTGCAGGACGGCCGCGCTCCCCGTAATGACGAGGGCTAAAAGGATGACGGCGAGGGCCGCTGCCCTGCCGATGTCAAAGTCCTTGAACATCGTGGTCACCAGGAGCGTGCCGAGCGTGCTCACGGAAGCCGAAGGGTCCTGGGACGTCAGCAGCCAGACCATCTCAAAGGCGTTCAGGCCGCCTATCACGAGGAAGACCCCCGAAATCGCCACGACCTCGCGTATGAGCGGCAGCGTGATCGTGAAGAACTGCCTCCACCCCGGGGCCCCATCCATCTCCGCGGCCTCGTACAGCTGAGGGTCGATCCCCTCCATGGCGGCAAGGTAGAGGACCAGGTTGAAGCCGCACGCCATCCAGATGTAGATCGGGATGAGCGCCGCATAGAGGTGGCTGTCGGCAAGCCATGGGTAGTCCGCGAACGACCTCAGCCAGTCCGAATGAATCGCGTTGCCGAGGCCGACAAGCGCCGCGTTCACGAGGCCCCCGTGAGGCTGGTAAGCGGCGAGCCAGATGAGAATGGCGGCGATTCCCCCGAGCATGTTGGGGAAAAGGAGAATCGTCCGAAACGCGCCGGCGCCCCAGACGCCGCGGTGGATCAGCATCGCGAAGAGAAGGGCAAGCGGCACCACCGCCAGCGCCGGGACCACCATGAGGTAGATATTGTTGCCGAGGGCGGTCCAGAGGACATCGCTGTCGAAGAGGAGCGACTTGAAATTATAGAGTCCCACCCAGCTTCGCTGGCCGATGCCGTCCCAGCGCGTGAAGGCCCACATGAAGGACACCACGGCGGGCGCCAGCATGAGCGCTCCGTAGAGCAGGAACGCCGGGCCGACGAATCCGAACGCCATCGGCGAACGGAGCCTTCCCAGGTAGGCGCCGCCCCCGTCGCCGGCCAGGGGCGCCCCGGCGCCGCGGTTCCGGCCGGGCCAGCCCCGCACGAGCCAGGCTCCCGCGCAGGCCAGGACTCCGATCAAAGCCGCGCCCGCGACCGGATGACGGTAGCTGACGCGTCCGGGGTCGGCCATGCGGACCCTGTCGGCGGCGGCCTCGAGCCGGCGCGCGAATTTCTCGGGCGCCTCGCGGCCCGTCATGAGCGCCCGCGTCTCGTCGACCAGCGCCTGCCGGACGGCGGGCGGCTGGAGTTCCGTCTGCGGCATGCTGAACGAATCCCGGGCGCCGGCGATCATCGCCGCCGTGTCGCGCATCCGCGCCGAGTAGGCCGCCTCCGGGACGCCCTTCACCGCGACGGGAGCGTCGGTGATCCGCACGAACGCCTCCGCCCGCGAGCGGGAGGTCAGGAACTTCAGGAAGCGGATCGCCAGCCTCTGCCGCACAGGGTCGCCGGTGTTGAAAACAAAGAAGCAGTCGCTCCCCGTCTGGACGGTCGAGGGGTCGGCGATGCCGTCGGCGAATACCGGGAAATTCATCGTCCCGACCTCGAACCCCTCCGGTATCTTGCCTCCCATCTCGTTGAAAAACCAGGAGCCCGAGACCGTCATGGCCGACTTCCCCTGCAGGAAATAGAGCTCTGCGCCGGGGGCCGTCTCGCCCTCCCACCCGGCCTGCGCCTCCTCGCGCGTCACGCGCGCCAGGAGTTCCGCGCTCCGGACAACGCGGGGGTCCGTCCACGCCCCGGGAACGAGAGCGGTGAGCGCGCTCCATCCGGCCGGCCCGGCCAGGTTGTGGTAGGCCGCCTGGAAAAATGCCGCTGGGTATTTCCAGCGGGTACCCGGGATGCTGACGGGAGCCAAGCCCGAGGCCCGAATCCGGTCGCAGAGGGCGAAGAACTCGTCCCAGGTGCGCGGCTCCTTCCAGCCCCGCGCCCTGAACAATCCGCGGTTATAGAAGAGGCTCCAGCAGGAGTACGAGAAGGGCAGCCCGTAGACGCTGTCCCCGACCTTCCAGGAGTCGAGCGAACCCGGTTGGAACGTGTCCCCCCACCTCGCGTCGCCCTCCCAGTTCCTCCCGTCAAGGTCGCTGCGAAGGTCGATTATCCTCCCCGCGCGTATCAGCGAGGGCCAAAGGATATAGGGAACCCAGGCGAGATCGGGCAGATGCCCGTCAATGATCCGGACCCTGAGCTGGTCCTGGATGCGGGGGTCCCCGTAGACGTCGACCGACACCCCCGGGTTGAGCCCCTCGAACTTGCGGGCCGTGTCGACATAGAACCCGATCCCGTAGCCGCCCTCGAATACGGGCACGTCGAGTTGCACCGGCTTCGCGGCGCGGGCCGGCAGCAATCCCAGGAGCCCCACGCTGAACAGGGTGGCGGACGACCGAAGGGTCACGTGCGGAAACCGGCCTTCCTGAGCGCCCGGTGGAGGGCCGCGACATGCCTGCGGTCGCGGGTCTCGACCGTGCACACGACGTGGGTCGCGCTCACGTCGGGGCCACTGAAAGCCCGGTCGTGGTCGATCTGGTTCACGCTCGCGCCGCACGCGGCTATCACCCGGCAAAGTTCCGCGAGGCCACCGGGGCGGTCGGATATCCTCACGGTGAAGCGGCTGAGCCGACCGTCGTGGACGAGGCCCTTTTCAATCACTCGGCTGAGGATGACGGGGTCGATGTTGCCCCCGCAGACGACGAGGGCCACCCGCTTGCCGCCGAGGCCCCTTATCCGGCCCGACATCATGGCGGCCAATGGCGCGGCCGCCGCGCCCTCGACGACTGTCTTTTCGAGCTCGAGCATCCTCAGGATCGCGAGCGAAATCCATTTTTCCTCGACGCGCACGACCTGGTCGACGCGGCGCCTGATGAGGCCGAACGCGCGCGTTCCCACGCACAGCGTGGCGAGGCCGTCAGCCAGCGTGGCGCGGCGCGGGACGCTGACCGGATGCCCGGCCCTGAGCGCCGCGGAGAGGTTGCCGGTCGAGACGCTTTCCACCGCGATGATCCTCACCCGGGGCCGGAGCGACTTGACGGCAACGCAGAGGCCGGCGAGGAGCCCTCCCCCGCCCACCGGGCAGATTATCGCATCCACATCGGGGACCTGCTCAAGGATCTCCAGGGCAAGCGTCCCCTGTCCGGCGATGATGTCGGGATCGTCGAAACCGTGGACATAGGCGAGCCCCTCGCTGGCCACAAGCCGGTCCGCCTCGGCACGCGCCTCGGCAAAATCGTCACCCTGCAGGATGACCCGGGCGCCCAGGCGCTGGCAGGTGGTGATCTTGATCAGGGGGGCAAACTTCGGCATCACGACCGTGACCGGGATTCCCAGGAGGCGTCCGTGATAGGCCAGTCCGAGCGCATGGTTTCCGGCGGAAGCGGCGACGACTCCCCGGATCCGGTTCGCGCGCGGCAGCAGGAGCAGGGCATTCCGGGCGCCCCGCTCCTTGAAGGAGCCCGTCCTCTGGAAGTTGTCCAGTTTGCAAACGATCCGTGAGCCAGTGATTTCGCTAAGCGGAATGGATGCGGGACAGGGCGTGACGATCACGCCGGACCTGATGCGTCGGCGAGCGGCCCTGATATCGGAGAGAGTGACGGGCTTTTCTGCCATCGTTTTGCAAGGAATAGCGTTGCGGGCAACCGAGACCGGTTTAGACCCCAAATGCTGATGTATCAGGTTACCTTTTCAGAGCAAGCCATGCGGGAATTGAACAAGCTCGAGACGCTGGCGCAGCTCGAGGTGGTCGAGCCCATCAGCAGCGTCAAGTCCGCCGACCTGGACCATCCCCGCGAGCCGCTCGGCCGCTTCCAGCGCCATGGCAAGCCCTTCTACCGCCTGCGTGCCGGGGAGCACCGGTTCTATTTTGACGTCAGGGGCGACGCGCTCCACGTGAACTACATCCTCCACAGGAACTCGCTCGAGGACTTCCTCCTTCGCAACCGGCTTCCCGTGTCGGAGCAGCAGCTTGTCGAGCAGCATTCCAAATTCTGGAAATATCTGGAGAGTCTCACCAAATGATATTCCCGCGCCGCCACCAGGACCCCCGTGAGGACGCCGACCTCGCCTCGCGCGAGGACCCGTACAACGAGGCGCAGGCGAGCCGCATCTACATTCTGCCTAACCTGATGACCGCGGGCAACCTGCTCTGCGGCTTCATGGCGGTGCTGAACTGCATCCATGCCCGGCTCGCGGGCACCGCGGACGACGGCCTCTACCTCGCAGCAACCGCCGGGGAGCACTACAGGTATGCCGTCTATTTCATCTTCGGCGCGGCGATCTTCGACACGCTGGACGGGCGGCTGGCCCGGATGGGCGGCAGGGAGTCGCTCTTCGGAGCCGAGTTCGACTCGCTGGCGGACGTCGTCTCGTTCGGCATGGCTCCCGCGTTCCTGATGTTCTTCCTGATTCTCTCTCCCTCGCAGCAGTTCCCGTGGTTCCGGGACGTCGGAGGCTTCGTCGGCTTCTTCTACCTTCTCTTTGCCGCAATGAGGCTCGCCCGGTTCAACGTCATCACGAACCCCCTCATCCACCGGGGAAAGAAGGACTCCAACAAGGACTTCATCGGGCTGCCGGTTCCCGCGGCCGCCCTCACCGTGGCGTCGCTCGTCCTCTTCCTGCTCAAGCTCGACGACGCGGACAAGTCGCTCAACAAGTGGGCCCTCATCCTACCCTTCCTGATGATGCTGATTGCGTTCCTCATGATGAGCACGGTGCGCTACCCGAGCGGCAAGAAGGTCGACCTGCAGACGCAGACGCGGTTGCGCACCTTCGTCGCCCTGATCGTCCTCATAGGCCTGGTCATCATCTTCAAGGAGGTCGCCTTCATGGGCCTGTGTCTGGGGTACATCTTCTTCGGGCTTTTCCGCCACTGGAGGAGGTCCAGGCAGCCCAGGATTCTCCGCTGAACAGCGAAATCCGCAGCATGCGAGCATCATGTCGGGAACGTGTCGGCCGTTTCCGAGCAACCCCGAGCCTGCGAATAACCCGCCCCTTGCACACATCGACCGCGGAATTGCTCGCATCCGCAAAAGGGCGCCTTTCCGAGCGGAAAGGTCCGGTTGCTGGTGTTCCTAGACCCCCATACGACTACTGCTATTATTCATTATTGAACATACAGTCATCTGGACTTTGTTAGCTTCTCCCGCTTTACATCGGAACAGCGCCCCGACCCATGAAATTCAAGACGAACCGCGACCACTTTGCCAATGGACTTTCCCAGGTCCTCAATGTCGTCGGATCCAAGGCCACGATGCCCATACTGAGCAATGTCCTGATCGAGGCGGAAAAGGACCAGCTCTCGCTCACCACGACGAACCTCGACCTGGGCATCCGGTGCAAGATCAAGGCGGACGTCAAGGAGGGCGGCTCCGTGACGCTTCCCGTCAAGCGCCTTGCGAGCATCGTGCGCGAGCTCCCGAATTCCGACGTCGTGGTCGACGCGTCTCCCAACCACCAGGTGAAGCTCACGTCGGGCGGATCCACCTTCCGCATCATGGGCATGGGGAAGGACGAGTTCCCCCCCCTGCCCGAATTCGGCGACGAGAAGGCCCACACGCTCCAGCAGTCCGAGCTCGCCGCGATGCTGAAGAGCGTCTCCTACGCCCAGTCGCAGGACGAGACCCGCTACACCCTGAACGGCGTGTACTTCAACTTCAAGGAGGGCAGCCTCACCCTGGTTGCCACAGACGGCCGGCGGCTGGCCCTGGTCTCCAAGGAGATGAAGGTGGCCACCTCGGGCACCGGGGCCATCATCCTGCCCGCAAAGACCGTGGGAGAGCTCACGCGGATCCTGGACAAGGGGGACAAGGTGAAGATCAATTTCAGCGAGCGGCGCTGCGCGTTCCAGATAGCGACCGACAAGGACACGAGCGGGCTCATCGACAGCGTCTACCTCTACTCAAAGGTGGTCGAGGGCAGCTACCCGAACTACCAGCAGGTCATCCCCAAGGAGACGCACCAGAGGATAAAGCTTGAGCGCGAGCTCCTGCTCCAGTGCGTGCACCGCGCCGCGCTCGTCTGCTCGGAAAAATCCAATTCGGTGAAGATAAAGCTGACGAGCAACCTGCTCGAGATCACGGCGCAGAGCCCGGACTTCGGCGAAGCCCACGAGTCCATGGCGATCGGCTACAGCGGGCCCGACCTCCAGGTCGCGTTCAACCCCGCATTTGTCATCGACCCGCTGCGCGCCCTTGCGAAGGACGAGGTTTTCCTTGAGCTGAAGGACGAGGTGAGCCCGGGCGTCTTCAAGACGCTGGATAATTTCATCTGCGTCATCATGCCGATGCGCCAGAGCTGAACTCGTTTTCCCTAGGTCAATGGTCGGGTATGAGAGGGCCATTTTCCCCGCCTCGGCCGTTTGAAGGGGTTGGTTCCCTTGTTCTGGCGGCGCTGCTTTTTCCGGGCTGCCCGACGCTCAGGGCCGAGGCTTCGGGTGCCGGTCCGCCCGTAATCCCCGTGGGCCTCGACGGCTACAGGATGTGGGACCAGTGGCCGAACCAGCGCATCGGCGCGAGGGCCTACATGCGGAGCACCTATGACCGCTCCGGGGGCAACGAGGATGCCAGCCATTTCCTGTACCAGCGGGCGGAGGACTACAACGTGACGCTGGATCTTGAGGGGCCCGGCGTTCTTTATTTCGCGCGCTACAACCACTGGCACGGCAGCCCCTGGCACTATGTCGTCGACGGTTTGGATCGCCTCCTGTCCGAGAGCTCGACTCCCGATCCCGGCAGGCCGGTGAAAGGCTCGGTTTTCCTGCCTGCGTCCGCACTGCCGGCCCCCCTGACGCTCACGTGGTCAACGACCATGGGAGCCGACCTGATGGGAGTGCCCATCCCCTTCGAGAGGTCATTCCAGATGGCCTACAGCCGGACGCACTACGGGACCGGCTACTACATCTATGACCTGTACGTCGGGGGCGCGCCGCTTTCCCAGCCGATAAAGGCCTGGGACTCAGCCCCGCCCGGCGCGGATGTCCTGGCGCTCATCTCCCGCGCGGGAACCGACATCGCCCCCCAGCCGGGCACGCCGGAGGGCGAGCGCGTCGGGATCCGCCGGATCGAGGGCAGGATCGCGGCGCTAGGGCCGCTCGGCGGCACCGTCCTCCTCGACACGGGCGTCGGCGACCCGGCCATGCTCCGGGCCCTGGATTTCTCGGTGCCGCGCGCCGACGCGATCTCCTTTGGGCGGATGCGCCTGCGCGTGACCTGGGACGGACGCCGCGATCCCTCCATCGACGCGCCGGTGGCCCTCTTCTTTGGCTCGGGGACGCTCTACAACCGCGACGACCGGGAATACCTCGTCAAGGCCTTCCCGGTGAGCATCCGCTACGGCGCCGGTCGGGTGAACCTCGCATGCTATTTCCCCATGCCGTTTTTCCGGTCGGCCCGGATTGAGCTCGTCGGCGATGGGAGCGCGCAGGTCCGGGACATCCGGTGGGACGTCCGCGTCCAGCCCCTCGGCGAGGCGCCCAACCGCGTGGGATACTTCCACGCCAGCTACCGCGACCATGGCGTCCCGGCGCGCGGGAGGGACCTGGTGCTCCTCGACACGCGCGGGTCCGAGGGCGCCGAAGAATGGTCGGGGAGCTTCGTGGGCACCTCGTTCATATTCTCAGACCGGGCGAACTTGGAGACGCTCGAGGGCGACCCGAGGTTCTTCTTCGACGACAGCCGGAGCCCGCAGGGCCAGGGAACGGGCACCGAGGAATGGGGCGGCGGCGGGGATTACTGGGGCGGGCGGAACATGACGCTGCCCTTCGCGGGCCACCCGGTCGGGGCCCGCGGCCCGGCGACGGCGAAGAACTCCGAGGACGAGATCGAATCGGCCTATAGGTTCCTGCTGGCCGACATGATGCCCTTCGGCAAGAACGCCCGGATCTGCCTCGAGCACGGGGGCACCGACGAATCGACCGAGCATTACCAGTCGGTCACCTACTGGTATGGCATCCCCAGTCCCTCGCTGGTCAGGACCGACAGCCTCAAGGTCGGCGATCCAGCCGACGAGCGCGCCCACCGGTACCTTTCGCCGGACGCCTCGGAACCCTACGCCATCACCTCGCGATACGAGCTGGGCGTTGACCACGTGTCCGGGCCCGGGTCGCAGGAGATCTTTGCGGCCGAGACGGACCACGGGCGCAGGACCTCGGGAACCTCGGAATTCACGCTGAGGCTGGACCCGGGGAACCTGGGTGTCCTTCTTCGCCGAAAGCTCGACTACAGCCTGCCGAACCAGCGGGCCGAGGTCTTTATCGCCGCGGTCGACGGGCGCGACTGGGCTCCGGCCGGAATCTGGTACCTGGCGGGAGGCAATGCCTGCGTCTACTCGAATCCCAGGGAGGAACTGGGGGCGGCGCAGCACGTCGTGCAGACCTCCAACCGGCGATTCCGGGACGACGAATTCCTCGTGCCGCTCGCCCTGACGTCGGGCCGGACCTCGATCCGGGTAAGGGTGAGGTTCACGCCCGTCGCGATACCCCTATTTCCCGGGTATCCGCTGGGGGAACTGGCCTGGAGCGAGATCCGCTACGACGCCTACTGCTTTGTGATGCCCCGGTGGCAGCCGCGCCCCTAGCCTGTCGCCCTGCCAAGGGCTCCCTATTCCCCGCTCTTTTCCGTCCGCTCGCCGGACTCCCTCCAGCCCTTGATGCCCGGAGCGAAGTGCCTCACGTTCGTGTAGCCGAGGTCCAGCGCCGCGTACGCGGCCTGCCGATAGGCGGTGCAGTGGATGTCGCCGCAGTAGGCGACGATCAGCGCGCCCTTGTCGGCGGGCAGCAGCGTGGCGAGCTCCTGTTTGTGGGCGACGTAGTCAATCGCGCCGGGGATATGGCCTTCCCGGTAGGAATCGCTTCCATTCACATCCAGGATCACGGCCGACCTGCCGGCGATCGCGGCTTTGAGGTCGACCTGCGAGATGTCGACAATCTGCGGTGAAGCCGCCCAGGCGAAGGCGACCAGCGAGAGGAAGGAAAGTGCGGCGAGGATGCTTTTCATGGCTTCCACCCTCGGCGAGGCCGCTGCAATTTGCAAACGCGGCAGTCACGGGGAAGAAGGAACCCAAAAAAATCGCCGCACGGCGTAGGCCGGGCGGCGAATGAGCTGAAACCCTGCCTTGGCGTCAGAACCTGTACTTGAACGTCGCGAAGAACTCGGCACCCGGCAGAGGCACGATGCCTTCAAGCGCATAGGTCGCGACCGACGGCTCCCAGTTGTGCTGGTTCGTCACATTGGTGCCCGAGAGACGCACCTCCCAGGTCTTCGCCTTGTAGAACACCTCGGCGTCGACGGAATACTGCGTCGGTATGACGAGGTAGCCCTGGTAGTCGTTGTTCATCGGACTTGTCACGAGGATGTTCGACTCGATCCCGAAGCCTTGCGGGAAGGTATACGAGGCGAGTGCGTTGAACGTGTCCAGGGGCTGTCCGGGGGCCCGCAGGCGGCCGCTCGACTGGAGGGTTGTCGTGGAAAGGTCCGGGTCGGGCGGGCCGCCGGGCAGCTGGTTTCCATCATAGCCCTGGAACGGAAAGGTTCCAGCCGTGACCGGGGAGCTGCCGTTGATCCACGAGTAGCCGATCGTCGCGAAGAACTGCTTGTTCGGCTGGTAGTTGATCGAGAGCTCGTACCCGTAGAACGTGTACTGGATGACGGGGGAGCCCTGGGGCTTGTTCTGTCTCGTCTGCTCGAACACGTCGTTGCTGATGAACAGCTTGTTGTCCAGGAGCTGGAACTTCGCCCCCAGCTCGATCAGCTGGCTCTGTTCCGAGAACAGGGACCGCGGAATGGTGGGATTGCCGTTGGGATCCGCAAATATCGCAAACCCGCCGCCATCCGCCAGGTCGCCCGTGTAGTTCTGGCTGTAGTTATAGGTCAGGTAGGCGGACATCATCGAGGTGACCTTGTCGACGAGGCTTATATTGATGTTCGGCTCCCCGACCTCGAGCGAGGCTGATGCTCCGGGGTTGAGCGGGTCCCTCGTCTGAACGTGCATGATGTCCATGCGTGCGCCGGTGACCAGGTTCCACATATCGGTAAGCTTCCAAGTCGCCTGGAAGTAGGGCGAGAGCACCTCCTGGTCCGAGTCGTTGGCGTCGTTGCTCAGGTTGAAGTACGTTCCGCCGCCGTTGCCCGACCCAGGCCCGAAGGTGCCGAGCGCGGGGGTCGAATACCGATCCTCAAAGCCGGGCGTTGGCATTCCAAGAAATCCGCCCCCGCCGACGAGGGCGAGGTAAGAGTTGATGTCGGAGCGATAGGCCCGGTTCGAGAGGTCCCAGACGTTGACCGGCTCGAAGAAGAAGTCATCATAGGCACGCGTGCTCTGGTACTTCTCCTCGAGGCCGGTATTGATGGTCACGAAGGACTTCGTCAGGATAAACTCGGTGCGGTTGTCGATGAACCACGACGGGTCGATGATCTCGCTGTAGCCGTCGGAGTTGAAGGTGTCGCGCTTGGTGTAGCTCCACATCGTGTTGTTCACGATCTTTGCTTCGGAAGAGATCCCAAGCGTCTGGATGATCTGCGTGTTGTATTCCATGCCGTGGGCGTGGCTGGCGGGGCCCTGCGCCGTCTCGTGATAGTCGACCGGGACGGGCGTCCCGTAGGCAATCGTGTCGCTTCCAGTCACGTTGAGCGCGTTTTCCAGGTTTCCGGGCCCGGCCGTGGTCCCATTGTTGATGTTGGTCCCGGGGATATAGAGCCCATTCGAGATGAGCTGCTGGGTCGGCCGGTTGATGCCGAAATTCTCGCGGTAATCGGCCCAGAAGGCCTTGGACATAACGAACACCTCGTAGTTCTTGGTCGGGCGCCACGTGATCGCCCCGTAGAGCGAGGTCGTCTCCTTGATCCAGTTAAGGTAATACCCGTCGCTGTCCTCGCCCGAGTAGTCGAAGCGGTAGGCGAGCGTGGGGCTGATCGGGCCGCCGATGTCCAGGGTCCACCGATTGGTGTCGTAGGAGCCGACGGTGTAGCTGATCGATCCCTTGGTGGCGTCAAAGAAGGGCTGGAGGGAGATCATGTCGACGAAGCCGCCGACGTAGGCTGAGGCGCCCTGGACCGCGGTCGCGGGGCCGGGGACGATGTTGATCGACTCGACGATGTTGAAGTCGATCGGCATGCCGTCGCCGCTCTCGCCGATCCGCTGGCGCATCCCGTTCATGAAGACGTCCGAGGACTGGCCCCGGATGCTGGGATTGGAAGGCGAGCCGAAATTCGAGTCCGTGTAGGAGCTCGAGGTCAGCTTGCTGAACTGGGTCGTGTCCTGGATGTCGATCGCGTCCATCTGCGCCTTCGAGATGATCGTCACGTTCCTGGGCACATCCAGGATGTTGTCCTCGGTTCCGAAGACGGAGGTGAAGGGGCGCGCGGTCGGCAGGATCTGCTGCTCGATCGGCACGTCGCTCACGTTGAACTTTTCCATCTGCACCGCGGCCTCCGTGCTTGAAGATTCGGCGGGAGCCGGGGCGGCGGTGGCCTGGGCCGTCGTCGGAACCGCCGTCGTGGTGGTTGTGGTTGTCGTCGTCGTGTCCGTGGCCGGAGTGGGCGTCGGAGTCGGGGCGGCGGTTTGCGCAAGGCTCAATGGCGCGAGAGCCGCGAGCGCAAGGCCGGCGGCGAGCCCAATACGGTGGATGTAATGCATAGGTTTGGTTTGCAGTGCGAAGCATTCGACGTGCCAGACCCCAAAAACCGGCTTCGCGAGGCCCCGATGTCGGGGAAAAAACCGCCTGCTCTTCTCGCTCGAAAAAGGACCATTTCTTGTCCATGGTGTATAAGCCGGAGAACTTGCCCATGGAGCTAAGATACATAATTGTCTGCGCGATCGTCTTTTCATTCGTGCTGGTCCACATCAACCAGCGCCTGGCCTCGCCTGTCGTGGCGATCGCCGACAGGTGGCTGCGGTGGATCATATTCCCGATCGTCTGGGCATGGCTCTGCAGGGACTTCCAGCTGATCGACCGCCCGATGTGGGTGATCGCCATCGCGGGCTTCCTCATCTGGTTCCTCGTCGAGACACTTTACAACTGGCTGAGGATCGCGGCGCTCAGCGTGAGCCCGTTTCCGCTTTTCCCGCGTTATGTCCTGAACAGCAGCGGCGAGGAATGGCCGGTCCAGCCCAGGTTCCTGAAGATCCGCGAATGGCTCCGCGCGCAGGGGTTCCGCCAGGTCCAGGCGCTCAAGGCCGAGGTGGGCGGCGACATCTACATGCGGGTCTCGGTCTACCAGGACGAGGCGTCCCTGCTCCGGGTCGAGGTGACTTTCCTACCCCAGAACAACGGGGCGATCGATGTCTGTTTTTCCCTGACCTCCATGGCGCTGGACGGCTCCCGGTACGTGACGGACAACCTCTATGTCCCCTTTGGCGGTTTCTACCCCGAGGATTGGTTTGTCGACAGGCGGCCGTGCTGCAGATCCCTCCCGCGCCTGCTCGCCCTGCACCGCAAGCGGATCTCCGCGATGGGCCGGGGGCTGGTCCCCTTTGCGGTCGAGCCGTTGGCCGACCTGAACGACGCGCAGCGTGAGCTGGACCGCGTGAACACCGAGCTCGGCTTCCTGAACCCCCGAGGCGCGCGCGAGGACCACGGCAAGATTTCCAACGAGGGCCGCTACCGGGTCTGGAAAGAGATCTGGACGCTCAACTATCTCGGGCGGGCCGCGCGTTACGACTGACCCGCGCTCAGGCGGGTGAGGCGAGCTGGCCGCACCCGGCGGCGATGTCGATTCCGCGGCGCTGGCGGACGGTGCTCGGCAGCCCGTAGTCGTCGGCAAGGATCCTCTGGAACCGCCTTGCTGCCTCGCTTCGGGAGGGAATGCCCCCGTAGCCGCACGTCGGGTTGAGCGGGATCAGGTTCACCTGCGCCGGAAGCCCTTGGATGAGCCGGCCCATGGCGTGGGCGTCGCCGGGTCCGTCGTTCTCCCCGTCGATCAGCGTCAGCTCGAAGAATATGCGCCGCCCGAGCCTTGAGCAGTAATGCCGGCAGGCGTCCATCAGCTCGTCCAGCGGCCACCTGCGCGCGGCCGGGATGAGGGCGAGGCGGCCCTCCTGGGTCGCCGCATGCAGCGAAACCGCCAGGTGGACGGGGCACGCCTCGTCGGCCATGCGCCGGATTCCCGGGACGACGCCCACCGTGCTGACGGTGATCCGTTCCGCGCTGAGTCCGAGCCCGCTGGGATCCAGGAGGATGCCCACCGCCCTCATGACCGCGTCGTAGTTGTGGAGCGGCTCGCCCATCCCCATGAATACGACGTTCCGCAGGCGCCTGGGGTCGGCCGAGACGCTGAGCGCCCTCGCGACGTGGACCGCCTGGGACACGATCTCCTGGGAGGTCAGCTGGCGCCGGTAGCCCATCTGGCCCGTGGCGCAGAAGACGCATCCCATCGCGCAGCCCGCCTGGCTGCTCACGCAGGCCGTCGCGCGCCCCGTGTAACGCATGAGGACGGTCTCGATGCATTCGCCGTCCGCAAGCCTAAGGAGGTATTTCCGGGTGAAGCCGTCGCCCGACTCGGTCTCGGCGGCCACGGGAAGGGTGCCGATGCGCGCCTCGGCCTCCAACCGGTCGCGCACGCGGCGCGGCAGCCCGGGAAACTGCTCAAAAGTCGCGGCCAGGCCGAGATAGAGGCACTTCCAGATATGGGCCGCATGGACGGGGCTGAAACCCCATGATTCCACGAGCGAGCGCAGCTCGGGCCGCGTGAGGCTGTAAAGGTCGATGGGCGTGGATTCCAACAAGATATCAACTGAAAGCCGCTCCCGATTGAGGCGCAAGGTGGATTGCCTTTCAGGGCCGCCGGAATAGGCTCCCCTGATGGACCTGGGACGGAAATTCCTCGAGTGCTTCATACCGCTTTTCGTCACGATCGACCCCATCGGCCTGGCGGCGATCTTCCTAGCGCTCGGGAGGGACGTCCCGGTCGCCAAGCGAAAGAAGATCGCCAACCAGGCGACATGGACGGGTGGGATCGTCGCCCTCCTCTTCCTGCTCCTGGGCCGGAGCATCTTCATCGCGATAGGCATCGGAGAGGGCGACTTCCAGATAGCCGGCGGCCTCATCCTCTTTATCCTCGCGTCCCGCGAGCTGATTCAAACGCCGTCCGGTGAAAGGAACAGCCTTCCGGACGACTTTGGCGTCGTCCCCCTCGGCATGCCGCTCATCGCCGGTCCGGCGACGATCACCACGCTCCTCGTCATCTCCCAATCCATCGGCCTCACGATGACTCTTGTGGCGCTCGCGGTGAACCTTGCCCTGGTGGCCGTCGCGTTCGCCCAGAGCGAGCGCCTCGAGCGCCTCGTCGGTCAGACGGGGCTCAGGGCGGTGTCGAAGATCATCGCGCTCCTCCTGGCGGCGATCGCCGTGCACATCGTTCGCCGCGGATTCACGGCGCCCTGACGCCGGCTCAGCCCTCGAAGGACGTCAGGAGGTGGGCGTAGATCTTCGCGCTGGCGACCAGGTCGCCGACCCGCGCCCGCTCGTCGACCGCGTGGATGTCATCGCCTCCCGGTCCGTAGCCGAGCGTGGGGATCTTCAGGTGGCTCGCGAAGTAATGGATATCGTTGAAGCCCGTCGAGACGTTGAACACGGTCGGCCTTCCGCGGACGCTCTTCACGCTGGACGCCATCGCCTTGAAGAACGGGTGGCTCGGCTTCGTGAAGCAGGAGAAGTTCTCCGACACTTTTGATACGGTGATCCTGCAACCCGGCACCCGCTTGGCCGCCGCCGACAGGAATGAGCGCAGGTCGCGCTCGGCCGCGGCATGGTTCTCCGTCGCCAGCACGCGCCGGTCGATCGAGAACGAGGCCTGGGCGGGCACCGTGTTGATCTTCGCGCCCGGCCCGCACGAGAAGACCCCGCCGACATTGATCGTGGGGCGCATCGTCTTGCCCTCGGGCGTCACGAACGTCGTCCGCGCGATCCGCTTCTTGTAGGACTCCAGCTCGAGGACGAGGGCCGCCATCTTCTCGAGGGCGTTCACGCCGTCGTGCGGCCTGGACCCGTGCGCCGCGACGCCATGGACCGCAACCTCGAGCCAGAGCGTGCCGTTGTGGCCGCAGCACACCTCGTCGCCCTCCGCACCCTCCATGACGATCGCATAGTCCGGGCGGATCGGCGCGTTGTCGACGACCCAGCGCGCGCCCAGGAAGGAGTCCGTCTCCTCATCGGCCGTGAACGAGACCTCAACATTCATGAGCGGCTTGCTCCGGGTCTGCTGAAGCGCGTCCAGCGCCGTGAGGAGGCTGGCGATCGAGCCTTTCATGTCGGCCGTCCCGCGGCCGTAGATCACACCCTTCTCGACGGCGCCGCTGAAAGGGCTGCCATGCCGCCACGTGCCGGAGACGGGAACGACGTCGTAGTGGGCATTGAAATGGATCGTCTTTCGCGCTCCCGGCACCCTGAGCTTGCCGAGCACATTGTAGCGGGGGTAGCCGTGCTGGGCGACGGGCAGGCTCCTGCGGAGGAGCTTTCCGGGAATAGGGAGCCTCCGGGCCGAGAGCCCGATCCTTGCGAGCTCCCGCGTCAGGTACCCGGTGACGGCCCCATAGTCCTCTCCCGGCGGATTCACGGTGGGAAAGCCGACGAGGCGCTTGAGCCTGCCGAGGAGCACGGGTGCGTTGCGGTCGATAAAGGCGTTGATCCGGTCCATCCGGCGAGCATCTCGAATCGGCATGGGGACGGGAAGCCGGAATGGCGTGCAATCACATGGCACCCGGTCTATCTCCCTGCCCATGAACGCCGAAGCCGGCCAATTGATTTCCATGCTGGGGCTTGTCCCGCTGCCCAAGGAGGGAGGTTTTTTCGCAGCCCGGTGGACGAGCCCGGAAAAGATGTCCGACGGGCGCCCCTGCGGATCGGCAATCCTGTTTCTCATGACAGAGACCGATTTCTCGGCGCTTCACCGCCTTGGGATGGACGAGATATGGCATTTCCACGCGGGCGATCCCGCCGCACTGACCCTGCTCGACCCGGTTGCGGGTTCGTGTCGGGGCCTCGTCCTTGGCCCCGATGTGACCGGCGGCCATGTCCCGCAGGCTGTCGTCCCGGCGGGCACATGGCAGGGCGCGAGGCTCCTGCCGGGCGGCGCCGGCGGGCGGGGATGGGCGCTGTTCGGATGCACGGTTTCCCCGGCCTGGGACGACCGGGAATTCGAGCTCGGCGCAAGGCACGAACTTCTGCGCGAATTTCCGGCGCACGCCGCCGTCATCGCGGCGCTCACCCGCTGAGGCACACCGCCGGGACCGCAGATGGTTTTGACAGGGGAACCGCGCCGGGACAGGGTGCCCGACGATGACCCTGGCCGACCAAAGGAAGGAATACTCGCTGGCCGGGCTTTCCGAGAAGGACGTGGCGCGCGATCCCTTCCGCCAGTTCGAGAAATGGTTCCAGGAGGCCGAGGCCGCGAAAATCCACGAGCCGAACGCCGCCGTCCTCGCAACGGCGTCCAAGGATGGACGTCCTTCCGCTCGGACGGTCCTCCTCAAGGGGATAGACGGGCGCGGGTTCGTCTTCTATACGAATTACAACAGCCGGAAGGGCCGGGAGCTGGAGTCCAACGCGCGCGGCGCATACCTGTTCCCCTGGTTCGCCCTCGAGCGCCAGGTGATCGTCGAGGGCTCCGTCACGAGGATCACCCGCGAGGAAAGCGAGTCCTATTTCCACAGCCGCCCGCGCGCGAGCCAGCTCGCGGCATGGGCGTCCGCGCAGAGCTCGATCATCTCCGGGCGCGATGAGCTTGAGGCCGCGATGAAGGCGGTTGAGAAGAAATACTCCGGTGTCGAGGCGCCGATGCCGCCGAACTGGGGCGGATTCAGGATTGCACCCGACTCGGTCGAGTTCTGGCAGGGGCGGCGCAGCCGCCTCCACGACCGCCTTCGTTACCGCCGCGAGGCAAACGCCTGGGTTATAGAGCGCCTGGCGCCCTGAGCGCGCCGTCCGCAAGACCCAGATGATCTACCTCATGCGGCACGCCGACGCGGTCTCCGAGGAGGTGAATCCCGTGAGGCCGCTCAGCCGGAAGGGCCGGGACCAGGTGGCGCGGGTCTGCGCCACGCTGCAGAAGGGCCCCGGATTCGAGCCCGCGGAGATTTGGCACAGCCCGCTCGCGCGCTCGCGCGAGACGGCAGAGCTGCTGGCCCGCGGCCTCGGCCTGGCGGCGCCTCTCGTGCTGGTTCCCGGGATCAGCCCGGAGGACGACCCTTCCAGGATCGCCGCCGTCCTCGAGGCGGCCGAATCCGACGTGGCGCTCGTCGGGCATGAGCCGCACCTCGGCGTGCTCGCGTCCCTCTTGGTCCACGGACCCGAGCGCTCCGGAATCTTCTATCCCTTCTCGAAGGCGAGCGTCCTCGCCCTCACTCGGGACGGAGAGCGGTGGCGGTCCGAATGGCTCGTCCGCTCGCCATGATCCTCGAGGTCCTGCCCGGGCGGACGGGGGGAGCCGCGGAAAACATGGCGACGGACTTCATGCTGCTGCAGCGCTACCCGAGGCAAGGCGTGGCCCGCTACCGGCACTACGGGTGGCGTTCGCCCGCCTTCACGTTTGGCTACAGCCAGAAGATATCGTTTGTGAGATCCGAGCTCCCGCCCGGAAAGACATTTGACCTCTGCCGGCGGCCGACAGGCGGCGGGATCGTGGACCACCGCGACGACTGGACGTACTGCCTCGTGATCCCGCGGGGTCACCCGCTCGAGGAGGCCCGCGCCACCCAGAGCTACCGCGCGATACACGAGGCACTCGCAGGGGCGCTCAAGGCGCTCGGCGTGCCGGTCTCACTCAAGCCCGTCTCCGAGCCGGTTGCGGACGGGGAGCCGGGCGGGCCCGCGGGCGTGTGCTTCGAGCGGGCCGAGATATTCGACGTCGTCCACTCCGGGACGGGGGCCAAGATCGCCGGGGGCGCGCAGAAGCGCAACAAGCGCGGGCTCCTGTTTCAGGGATCGGTCTGGAAGCCGTCCGTCGGAGAGTCAGTCGACTGGGAGGAAATGGGAGCCGGACTGGTCGCGCGCCTGGCGACGGTGCTGGGAGCGGAAGCTGCCCCGACACCGTGGCCCGACTTCGGCGAGGGCGAGGCCGAGGGCCTCGCCGAGCAGTATTCCTCGCCGGAGTGGATGGAATTTCGCTGACCGGCGCCTGCCGTCAGAACGGCCAGGAGTGGAAAACCCTTGCGAAGGCGAGCCACGCGGCCACCGCAATGAGGAAACCGAACGCGGCGCTGCGCCGGTTGTTCGCCCCCTGGTCCTCGTACGGGTCGAAGGCGGTGCGGGACGAATTCGGAGGCAGCACGCCCCGGTCCGTCAGCGCGGTCCCGAGCGGCATGTTGATCTTCACGCGGCCGTTCACCGCCCAGCCCGTTCCCTCGAGGAGCGGCCCGAGGTTGCGCTGGCGCAGCTTGAGGGCCGCGAGGATCATCGAGGGCCCGGAAATCAGCAGGAGCGCGGCGCCGACGGCGATCGGGATCTGCCAGGGCGGCAGCTTCAGGAGGCCGGTGACAACGCTGGCAATTGCCCCGCCGATGGCGCCGAATGCGAGCCCGATTGCGGCAAAGATGCCGGCGAACTTGGCGATGTCGAAGGACGTCGCGGGCGCCGTCGCCGGAGCCAGCTGGGGCGCGGGCGCGGCCGCCGCGCCCATGGGCGACTCCATCCTGGCCTCCATCGCCTTGTCCTTGGCGGCGGCGAACTTTGAGAACTGCTCCTGCACGAATGACGCCACCTTCTTGTAAGGCGTGAAGAAGGCCTGGCGGATGCTGATGGGGCTCGACGAGATCCTGACGATCGTCGCGTCCCAGTCGCGCCCGCTCCTGTCATAGAAGACGCCATTTCGCCCCACGAACAGGTAGTCGCTGTCGCCCTGCGTGAAGGCGGCGGCGATCTTCATCGCTTCGCCTCCTTGCCGGCGGCACTCGACGTAGGCGACATAGACCCTGCTCATCTCGGCAAACGTCGCGTGCGCCTGGACGTTGTCCACGCGGACGCACAGCTTGCAGGAGCGGCTGTCCAGATAGAGCGTGCCCGCCTGGAAGACAGCGGCGCGCGCCCTCGAGTAGAAGTCCGAGAAGTTGACGAAATTGCGCAATATCATCCCCAGGTCGCGGTAAAACAGCGCCAGCCTCTCGACATCCGCGGTGGCGCCGACCCGGGGCGCGAGGGTCTTGTCCTCGCTGAAGAGTTCCGCGAGCGCCCTTGCGCCCGGGCCGCCGAGGATGGCCTTGATGCGCTCGAGCCCGAGCCTGGCGACGGGCGACGTCGGCCTTGTGCCGATCCACGCCTCATAGGGGCGGAGCCGCTCGCCGAGCGCGGCCCAGTCGCCGGCGGTGAGCGAATCCTTGCCGGAGCCGAGGAGCGGGATGACCGCGGCCTCGCGGAGTCGGGCGAGGGCCGGCGCCCACGCGGGATTGACGCCGTCCACAAGGGGCAGCCGCCTGCCGGGCTCGATCCTCGCGAGAGGAAAAGACGCGAGCACCGGCGAGTCGGCCGCCAGGTCGCCGGCGGCGATTGCGCGGAAGTCCTCCTCGAGGCGGTTCAGGCCCGGGGCCGCGGCGGGATCAAAAGCCGCCAGCTGCGTGCGCGCAAAAAAATCGAGCACCTTCGTGCGGACGGCGGCGACCGCCGCAAAGGCTTCGGCGGCCGCGGGCCCGAGTCCGGCACCCGCCGTCGATCCGCCGGCCTCGGACCAGGATTTGAATGCCGCCAAGTCGGCGTAGAACGCGGCGACGGCAGGCTCCGTCACGTCGCCGCTGCATGAGGCGATGTCCCGGATGAGCGCCTGGGTCGCATCGTCGGCGCCGGCCTCGGGCCTCAGCACGCCGTCGCCCTTCAGGGGGCCCTTTGCAAGCAGCACGCCCACTTCGGCCGCATCGCCCGCCGAGACCGATGCGCCGTCCCTGCCGAGCCTAGAGAGGATCCACCGCGCGGCGTCGGCCACGGCGAGGCCCTCGGGCCCGTCGCTCATCCCCACCACCGGAAGGATGTCGGCGCCGCGCAGCAGCGCCGAGGGGTCCTTGAGGCGCGCGCAGGCCCACGCGACCGCGGCAATGATCTCGGGGGGCCGGACGTGCCCGTCCCCGTCGGTGTCGATGAGGGCCAGCGTTCGCTCGTCGAGCTGAAGCCCCTTCACCGGGCAGCTGAGCGCGACCCAGAGCTTCTGGTCCAGTTCGCCGAGGGCCCGCAAGTCGGCGGACGTCTCGAGTGAGACCTGGTCCAGCCCGCCGCTGCGGACAAAATTCCACGTGTGGGGTGTCGGGGCCGGAGCGCTCATCACGCCGACTATCGGGAGCCGTCCTAGGCTTGGCAATACCCGGGCAGCGCGAGCGTTATCACGCATTCCAGGTGCCGGGTCTGGGGGAAAAGATCGAACGGCTGCACCGCGGCTGCGGCGTAACCCGCCGCAAGAAACCCCTTCAGGTCGCGCACCTGGGTGGCGGGGTCGCAGCTCACGTAGATGACCGCGCGCGGCCTGAAGCCGAACAGCTGGCGCAGGAAAGCCTCGTCGCATCCCTTTCGCGGCGGGTCGATCACGACGACGGTGTCGGCGCTGGGGAATTCGAGGCCCGAGAAAATCGCCGAGGCATCGCCCGCGACGAAGGTGACGTTCGTGAGCCCGTTGGAGGCCGCGTTCTCGCGGGCCAAGGCGACGGACGATTCGCTCACCTCGACGCCCGTGACGCGCTCGAAGGCCGGGGCCGCCGCGAGCGCAAAGAGCCCGCTTCCGCAATAGGCATCGACGAGGAAGCGCGCGCCGCTTGAGAGGGCCTGCTCCCGGACATACGAGGCGAACGCGGGAAGGATGAAGGGGTTGTTCTGGAAGAAATCCCGCGCGAGGAAGCTGAGCCTGAGCGTCTCGCCCGGCCCCAGGAGAATCTCCTCCGTGATCCGTTCGTCGTGGCCGGTTGTGACGGTCCCTCCTGCGTCGCGCAGGAGGACGGTCGAGCCCCGTTCGAAGGCGCCCTGCGCCGCCCGGCTTCGGATTTCGGCCCGCTCGGCGCCCAGCCGGGCGTTGATGGCGTCGGTCGCGATCTCACAGCGGGGCACATCCACGATGTCGAAACGCCTGCCCTGCCTGAGGAAGCCTATCGCCAGCTCCTCGCCCGCCCGTGGCGTGTTGAAATGGGGCGTGATCTTCGAGCGGTATCCGAACGGGCGGGGCGAGCCGATCACCGGCGAGACGGCGAGCGTGATCCCCGCCATATGCTCGACGAGCTCGGCGACTTGGCGGCGCTTCCACGCAAGCTGCTCCTCGTAGCGTAGGTTCTGGTACTGGCATCCGCCGCAGCGGCCGAAAAGCGCGCATTTGGCCTCGATCCTGTGGGGGGAGGCCTCAAGCACCCCAACGAGGTCGGCCTCCGAGTAATTTGCGTGATTCCGATAGACACGTGCCCGGACGCGCTCGCCGGGAAGGGCGAACGCGACCATGACCACCCACTTGCGCCCGCTTTCGGCGCCTTCCAGGTCCATTCGGCCCAGGCCCACCCCGTGGTTTGTCAGCGTTGAGATCGTCAGCTCGATCTCCTGATGGTAGGCGAACGGCCTGTCGTTGAATTTTTTCTTTTTGGACACGAACCCCAACTACAAACAACATGGGGCGATGCCCGTCGAGATAATCACCAGCCTTCAGAACCCCCGGCTGAAACGGCTCGTCAGGCTGCGCGATCGGCGATCCCGTGATGAGGAGCGCGCCTTCCTAGTCGAGGGATACCGGGAGGTCCGCCGCGCGCTAGAGAAAAACGTGACGCTGGAGGAGGTCTACTTTTCAAGGGACTGGTTCCTCGGCGAAAACGAGCCGGCGCTCCTCGCCGGGGCCGAGGCGGCAGGGGCGAAGCTCTATGAGCTGTCCAAGGAGGCCTTCGCGAAGGTCGCCTACCGTGAGCGCCCGGACGGGATCCTCGCCGTTGCCCCGCAATGGACGAGGACGCTCGCCGACCTGTCGCTGTCGGCAGTGCCGTTCGTCCTCGTCGTCGAGGCCATCGAGAAGCCCGGGAACCTCGGCACGATCCTGAGGAGCGCCGACGCGGCAGGATGCGATGCCGTGATTGTGTGCGACCCGGTGACCGACCTCTTCAATCCAAATGTCGTCCGAGCCTCGACCGGTGTCCTATTCTCGGTCCCCTGCGCCATCGAGGAGAGCTCGAAGGTCCATGCGTGGCTGAGGGAGCGCGGAATCCGCGCGGTCGCCACGACGCCCGCCGCGAAGGAGCTCTACTCGGATTCTGACCTGCGGGGCCCCCTGGCCGTCATCATGGGGAGCGAGCAGTATGGGCTGAGCGAGTTCTGGCTGAGGAACGCCGACCTCCAGGTTCGCATACCGATGGCCGGCCAGGCGGACTCGCTCAATGTGGCCGCGGCCGCGCTCATCACCCTCTTCGAGGCGGTCCGGCAGCGGGGATCGGTCCGCTGATTCAGCGGCCGGACAGCATCCTCCAGACGCCGAATGGCCCGCGGTTCCAGGAAACCGTGAAGCCGACGATGTGGGCATACGGAAGGGCCAGGTTCAGAAGGACGCATGCGAGCCCAAGCGCCAGCAGCCGGGATAGCCCGGCATCGGGGGACCGGGCGCCGGCCCGCGCGGCCACGACGACCCCGGCCACATAGGCCGGCAGCAGGACGCCGGTTGACCTGTCCAAGTCCCAGGCGACAACCGAAATGGCCATGAGGGAGGCCGCGCTCAGCGCGGTACCGGTGAGGCGCGATCTCCAGCTGATTCCGTTTGCGAGGAGCCCGACCGCCAGCGCGAGCCACCCGACGCGGTAGCCCATGGCCCAGCCGAGCGGCAGGTAGGCGGCGTAGATGCGGAAGACATCGAGCATCGAATCGATGTAGCCCGAGGAGACGGCATCGCCGTGGGTCAGGCCGAACCCGACGCGAAGCAGGATGTACGGGGCAATCCCCGCGCACGCGGCGAGGCAAGTCCTCTTGCACAATCCGGGCTCGGGCGTTCGCAGGCGCATCCGCACAAAGAGTACGAGGGGAAGTGCGATCAGGTAGCGCTCGTCGATCCATGGGCCGACGAACGCCCATGCGGACAGCGCCCAGAGGGAATTTCCGGCCGCCGACTCGAGCAGCGCGAGAAGATACCAGCCGTCGTTCAGCCCCAGCCAGCCGAGCGCGGTGATGAAGGGCCCGCTTGTCGCAAAGCCCACGGTTCCGATCACGGCCCACGCCCGGCTGCCGGCGAGGCGGTCGAGCCGCGCCGCCAGGGCCACGGCAAAGGCGCCGAGGCCCAGCCAGCAGAATGCCAGCGGCTCGTCTCCCCTGAGGCCGAGGGCATGGCACACCAAGGGGGGAAGGAGTCGCCAGCGCACCGCCGGCTCGACGTCCTGCCGAAAGGGCCGCTCGCACTGCTTCAGGAATCCGTCCGCCCGCGACCATTCCTGGAGACGCGTGTCGCGCCTCGACCAGACTTCAAGGCGCGGGGGATAGAACCAGCCCGACACGAGGATCGCCAGCGAGCCGGCCACGACGGCGAAGAGGAGTCTTGGCCACGCCTCGATTCGCCCGCCTAGTGAGCCCGGGGTCATCGCCGGAGCCTCGCGACCAGTTCGGCGGTTCCTTCGGCCATGCCCACCCGCGGCGAATAGGCGAGGTCCCTGCGCGCCGCGGAAATGTCGAACCAGTGATCCTTCGCGAGTTCAGCCGCGATGAACCGGGTCATCGGCGGCTCGGCCCCGACCGGTAGCAGGCTCCAGGCAAGTTCGTAGGCGCGGCCGACCGCGGACGCGGCGCGAAGGGAAATCTTTCTAGTGACGGGCCGCTCACCAAGCGCGGCGAGGAGGCCGTTGATCCATCTCCAGAGGAAGACGGGCTCGCCGTTTGTGATGAAATACGCGCGGCCGCCGGCGGGCCCGCCCCCGTTGTCCAGGGCCTTCTCCGCCGCGATGTGGGCATCCACGGCGTTCTCGATGTGGACCATGTCGACGCGGTTGTTCCCCTCCCCCACGATCCGCAGGCGGCCGGCGCGGGCGCTGGCAAGCAGTCGGGGCACGAGATGGGGATCTCCCGGGCCCCAGATGAGATGGGGCCGAAGCGCGACCGTCGACAGGCCCGGTCCGTGGGCCGCGAGCACCTCGGCCTCGGCGGCGGCCTTCGTGAGGGGATACGGGCTCGGACAACGCGTCGTCAACGGGAGCGATTCGTCGGCGCCGGCGATATCGCGGCCGTTGTAGACGACGCTGGGCGTGCTCGTGTGGACCAGACGCCGGACGCCGCTCGCCCTGCACCCCTCTATCACGGCCCGAGTCCCAACCACGTTGACCGCAAAGAAGTCGGAGTATCTTCCCCACGCGCCGACTTTTGCGGCGACGTGGAAAACGGCCTCCATGCCTTCGCATGCCGCGCGAACGCCTGCGCGATCCTCCAGCGAGACGCGAATGAACCGCACTCCCCGTTTCTCGAGGTCGGGGGCCGGGGTGCGGCCTATCACGGTCACCTGCCGGCCGTCAGAAAGCAGCCTCCCGACGATCCCTCGTCCGAGGAAACCCGTGCCACCCGTGACGAGCACCGGTCCCCGCGGGTTGTCGTTCGCATCGGCGTTCATGTGCTGGATTCGCGGGAGAGATCAATCGGCCCGGTACGCCCGCGCGCCAGCCGCCCACTTGGCGAGCTCGAGCCTGTGGATCTTCGCGTTGTGGCGCACGTCGACGGGAAGGTGCGCCCGAAAATAGAAAGTCCTGATCGCCGATGTGTGCGGATGGCCCAGCGCAAGCCCCCTGAGCTCGCCGGCGAGGATTGTCGCGTCCGAATGTCCCTTCGTGGCGGTCTCGGCGACGATGGCCGGCCCGGAGCCCACGCCGATCAGCGCGCATCGCCGGGCGCGCGG
>Ga0302326_10004895_pt1 | contig 30783 bp, 29 predicted proteins | sample Palsa_T0_3_FD_202264 | JGI IMG/M metagenome (GOLD analysis project Ga0302326, IMG submission 202264) | Peat permafrost microbial communities from Stordalen Mire near Abisko, Sweden - Palsa_T0_3 | ecosystem: Environmental > Terrestrial > Soil > Palsa > Peat permafrost | place: Sweden: Abisko... | reverse complement strand
CAGGAGGGCCTTGCCGGTACCCGAACTCAGCAGGTAATGGAGCCCATCTTTCGCGGGCTCATTCGCACATCGAACGGGGGATCAAATGGCCGCACGCAACGCCACCACCCGCAAAAAGTCCGCCGTCAAGAAGACGGCGCGCAAGAAATCGGGCGTCAAGAAGTCCGGCGCAAAAAAGTCCGGCGCAAAAAAGTCCGGCGCTAAAAAGTCTGGTGCTAAAAAATCGGTCGCAAAGAAGTCAGTAGTAAAGAAGACGGCGCGTAAAGTCGCTGCTGCCGCGAAGAAGACGGTGCGCAAAGCGGTGAGCGGCGCGAAGAAGGCCGGCCGCGCTGCGAAGAAGGCGACCGCGGGCGTGAAGCGCGCGACCCGCGCGACCAAAGCGGTCGCCGAGATGGTTCAGGCGGGAGCCGAAGCCGTCGAGCAGGCAGTCGAAACGTTAACCAAGCCACGCGGCCGCAAAAAGAAGAGCTCGAAATAGGCTCTGCTTGCCGAGTGTAAGTGCCCAAGTACCGCTGATCCCGCGCCGTTGGAGTGCCACCGTCGATGGGATCTGCTGGCTGCCGCGCATGGTCGACAAAGCGCGGATGTATGCAAGCGGTACGCTGGGCAACTACCTGATGGGTCACTCACCGGTCGATCGAGAACTGCTCTCGCGTTTGGAAATCAAGACGGACGAGTTCGTGAAGCTGGCAAACGCCATGCCGAGCGACCTCGCCGTCCTTGATGCCCTGCGCCGGCGCGGTTTCGATGAAGCACGGGTGCGCCGTTGGTCGGCGCAGTTCGAGAAACATCATCGCCTGCTCATTCCCGTATGGGACCTTGACGAAGGGCGCATCGCCGCGACCGGGGTCCGCGCTCCGCTGCTTGCGCTGATGAAACGGATCGAGAAGCCGGTGATCGCGGTGATGCGCAAGGTTTCACCGCTACCGTAGGGCCCGGAGGCCGGCTAGGTGCCGACCAGTTCCTTGAGTGCGTGTTGGAAAATCTTCGGCGCTTTGCCTTGAAAGAGCACGGACTCGTTTCCGCCGATCTGTTTGCGCAGCTCGAGCAGCTCGTCGCGTAGCGCAGCGGCCTTCTCGAACTCGAGTCCCGCCGCGGCCTCTTTCATCTTCTTCTCGATCTCATTCGCCATCGCAAGCGCCACCTCGCGCGGCAGCTTCTCGCCCTTCAGCTTGGCGGCGTGGGTCGACTCCTCGTGCGTTGCCACCAGGTCCAAGATGTCGCGAACTTCCTTGCGCACGGATTTCGGTTCGATACCGTGTTCGGTGTTGTAGGCGACTTGCTTCTCGCGCCGCCGCCGGGTCTCGCCGATTGCCTTTGCCATCGACTCCGTGACGACGTCCGCGTACATGATGACCTTGCCCTCGACGTTGCGCGCGGCTCGTCCGATCGTCTGGATCAGCGATGTGCCGCTGCGCAGGTAACCTTCCTTGTCGGCATCGAGGATGCCGACGAGGGATACCTCCGGCAAATCGAGACCCTCACGTAAGAGATTGATGCCGACCAGCACGTCGAACACGCCTTTGCGCAGATCGCGCAAGATCGCGATCCGCTCGAGCGTCTCGATTTCGCTGTGCAAGTAGCGAACCTTCAAACCATTCTCGAGGAGATAGTCGGTCAGGTCTTCGGCCATCTTTTTGGTCAGCGTCGTGACCAGCACGCGCTCGCCGCTCTCGGCTCGCAACCGGATCTCTTCCATCAGGTCGTCGACCTGATGTTTGGTTGGACGCACCTCGATTTCCGGGTCGACGAGCCCGGTCGGCCGGATGATCATCTCGGCGATCTGCGTCGATTTGGAAAGCTCGTACGAGGCGGGCGTGGCGCTCACGTACACGACCTGATTGAGGTGTTTGATGAACTCTTCGAACATCAGCGGTCGATTGTCGAGCGCGCTCGGAAGCCGGAAGCCATGCTCGACGAGCACTTCCTTGCGCGAGCGATCGCCCGCGTACATGCCGTGCACCTGCGGGATCGTGGCGTGCGACTCGTCGACGAAGAGCAGCCAATCCTTCGGGAAGAAATCGAGCAGGCACGACGGGGTTGAATGCGCTTCTCGGCCCGCCAGATGACGGCTGTAGTTCTCGACGCCGTTGCAGTAGCCGACCTCGCGCAGCATGTCGAGATCGTAGCGGGTGCGCATCTCGAGGCGTTGTGCTTCGAGCAGTTTGCCGTTGTCCTTGAAAAACTTGAGACGCTCGTCGAGTTCGAGTTCGATCGCCTCGACGGCGCGCTTGAGTTTCTCCTCGGGCGTGATGAAGTGCTTGGCCGGGAAGATCGTCATCGAATCCTTCGACTCGACGTACTCTCCGGTCAGCAGGTTGACGACGTTGATCGCTTCGATCTCGTCGCCGAAGAACTCGATGCGATGGACCAGCTCCTCGTCGACCGCCACGAACTCGAGCGTATCACCACGCACGCGGAAGGTTCCGCGCACCAGATTGAGATCGTTGCGCCGGTACTGCATGTCGACCAGGCGCCGCAAGAACACGTCGCGGTCGATCGAGTCGCCGATCGAGACCTTGAGCGACATCTCCATGTAATCTGCCGGCGAGCCCAAACCGTAAATGCAAGAGACCGAGGCGACGATCAGCGTGTCGGGCCGGGTCAGCAGCGACTGGGTCGCGGCGTGCCGCAAGCGCTCGATTTCATCATTGACCGAGCTGTCCTTTTCGATGTAGGTGTCGCTATGAGCGATGTACGCTTCGGGCTGATAATAATCGAAGTACGAGACGAAGTACTCGACCGCATTGTTCGGAAAGAAGTCCCGGAACTCAGAACACAGCTGCGCTGCGAGCGTCTTGTTATGGCAGAGCACGAGGGTCGGCTTCTGCACGATCTCGACGACCCGGGCCATCGCCATGGTCTTGCCGGACCCGGTGACCCCTAGCAACGTCTGGGCCGGATCCCCGCGCAGCACCCCGGCACCGAGCTTCTCGGTGGCGGCCGGCTGATCTCCAGCCAACGCATAGGGGGTAACGAGCTCAAACCGTTCGGACATTGCCCGAGGTTAGACACGCACAAGTGGATGACCGTTGCGGGCACGGGCGCTTCGAGGCGGGGCTTCGCTCCCGCCCGCGGCCGGCTTGAGGCGCGCGTACATGATGAGGTCCTGGGCGAACATCGGAAATCGGCCGGTTAGCAGCGTGCGTGCCCAGTTCTTCAACCCGCCGCCCTCCGAGAAGCGCGCCAGCTCGATATTGTGCGGCTCGAATCCGGCGAGCGAACAGATCTTGGCGAGCGTATAGGGACTGAACCACCAGCGGTGGTCCGTATTGATTCTCTCGCAGCCGCGAATGGACGACAAGACGTTTCCGATCGTGAACGCATTGGGAACGGTGATGACGGCTTCTTCAACCGAGTTCGCATACGCCTCACGAAACCGGGCCAGAAACCCGACCGGATTGTCGACGTGCTCGAGCACCTCGCCGAAAATCGCGTAGTCCCACTTCTCGCTCGCGATCAACCGGATCAACTCGGGTGAGGAGACATCGCCGTGGATCACGTCCTTGTAGCCGGCACGTCGCAAGCGCACGATCCCGTCTCCGTTGATGTCGACACCCACGCAGCGGGCTGCGGCAGCAGCCAGTTTTCCGTGCAGCCACGTCCCATCGGCCATCTTGCGATCGAGTATGGCCAGATGATCGACGCAGCCGACGTGAAGAACGCGCTTGCCGCGGGCGATCGCTACTAAAACATCCGAGCGGCAAAGCACCGGACGGCGCGGGATGAAGAAGACGGCATTTTCAGCGAACGTCTTTTCGAGGAGAAAATCGGAAGCTGTTCTTGATTCGAGAGGGACGGCTCGCATTGTCGTGTCGCCTCACGGTCTGAGGATCATGGCCGCCGGAGCGTTGGGCCATTTGGCTTAGCGAGCTGCGCAGCGCTACCCTGCACGATCCAGACGAGAGGTCCCCTCTTGCGAAACCGGCGAATGCTCGTAGACACTACTTCCGCCCTACGGAGCTCATGCTGATGCAACTCGAGCCCTACTTGCACTTCGGCGGTACGTGCGAGGAAGCACTGAACTTCTACAAATCGGTTTTTGGCGGCGAGATCGTGTTTCTCCAGCGCTTCGAAGGATCGCCGATCGAAGGCCAAGTGCCGCCCGATTACAAGACGAAGGTCATGCACGCCACCTACAAGGCGCCGACCTTCACGCTCATGGCGGCCGATTCGACGCATGCGGCGACTGCGGGCGGCAGCATTTCCCTATCGCTTGGATCGGACGACGTCGCCGAATCGGAACGCGTCTTCGCCGGCCTCGCCGCGGGCGGCACGGTAACGATGCCGCTCGAAAAAACCTTCTGGGCGAAGGCTTTCGGCATGCTGACCGATCGCTACGGCGTCGCTTGGATGGTCAACTGCGGCTAACGCAAGACCGCGCGCTGCGCCGCTGAAGGCGCCGCCGCCCGCACGTAAAGCGCGGCGGGCAGCGAAATCGTAAAGCGTGAGCCGGTTGTGGGATCACTCTTGAGCGTCAGCGTGCCGCCGGCACGCTCGATCGCCCGGCGCGCGATCGCAAGGCCGAGACCCGAACCATCGACATCGCGGCGCGTGCCGCGGAAGAAACGGTCGAAGGCGTGTTGCACCTCATCCGGCGTCATTCCCGGCCCGCGGTCTTCCACGTCAATCGTGATCTGGCCGTCGCTGCGGCCGACCCGAACTTCGATCGTGCCTTGGGTATATTTGAGCGCGTTGTCGACGAGGTTCGTCAACGCGTGCGTGAGGTCGATCGGGTCGATTGCCGCGAGTTCACCCTCGTGCTCGTCGATGTGAACCGTCCGCGCGGGCTGGGCTTCGGCGATCGGCGTCACCACGTCCCAGACGAGCCGACCGACGTCGATCGGCTCGTGCGGCGCCGCGTTCGAATCGTTCGCCCAGCGGTCGAGCAACATGAGTTTTTCGATCAGCGAACCCATGATCAAGCTCTGACGATTCATCGTTTCAAGGATGCGCTCGCGGTCTTCGGGCGTGCGCAGCTCGCCTTTGCGCAACACCGCGATGAAACCGCGCACGACCGTGAGCGGCGTGCGCAGCTGATGGCCCGCATCGGCGATGAACTGACGCATCGCTGCATTCGCGCGCTCGCGCTCGGCGAAGGCGCGCTGCATTTGCGCGATCGCGCCGTTGTAAGCCACCGCAAGCTGGCCGAGCTGGTGCCGGCGGTCGGCGGCGATCGGCTGCGGCGTCAAATCACCCGCGGCAAAGCGTTCGAGCGCGCCGGTCACTTCGATCAGCGGCCGCAGCGCTTGCGCAGTGAGCACGCGCCCGAGCGCGAACCCAAACACGCAGGCGGCGACGAGCCCAAACAGCAGCGGCACGAGAAACGCATCGGTCGAGCGGACGACGGCGACGTCGCTGCTGCGCACGATCAAATCGAGATTCCCGACGCGCGCTCGCGCGCTCTGCAATCCGAAGGCGGTCGCGAGCCCCAGGATCGGGTGCGCGAAGGGACCGCTGATCTCCGAGCCCGGCAAGGGATCGGCCCGCCGCGCCAAGCGAATGCGCGGTACGGCATCCGCGCGATGTTCGCGATACACATCGAAACGCTGGCCGCGATCGAAGATGATCACGACCAGGTCGGAACGCAAGAAACGGCTGCCGGCCGCTTCGGCGGCCGAACGGCCGTCCCGCGCAGCCGGCGTTCCGTCGAGTGAAGCGGCGAGCTGGTTGAGGGTCGTGTTCACATCGGCCTTGACCAGTGCGATGTAAGAACCGAACGCAAACAGCGCCCCACCTAAGATGAGCGCACCTAAAACGGCGCTGATCTCGAGGCCGGTGATCACCTCGAGCCGGCGCGCGAAGCTCAACTTCACGCGGGCGGTGTCGTGCGCAGCGCGTAGCCGACGCCCCGCAAGGTGTGGATCAGCTTGACGGCCTCGCCGCTATCGATCTTGGCGCGCAGGTACGAGATGTAGGTTTCGACCGTATTCGGTACGACGTCGCGATCGATGCCCCAGACCAGGTCGAGCAATTGCGAACGGGTGAAGACATGTTCGGGATTGCGCACGAGCGTCAGCAGCAGATCGAACTCGCGCGTCGAGAGTTCGACGCGACGGTTTCCGCGAAAGACCGTCCGCCGTCCCACGTCGACCGTCAGATCTGCGTACGCAAAGGTTTGACGCAGTTCCATCCGTGGACGGCGCAGGGCGGAATGCAAGCGTGCGATCAGCTCCTCGAGCTCAAAAGGCTTGCTGACGTAGTCGTCGGCGCCGCGTGACAAACCGGCCACTTTTTCGGCGGTCTCGGTCTTGGCGCTCAACATGACGATCGGAACGTCGGTGATGCGGCGCAGCGCCGGCAAGAGCGTAAAGCCGTCGATCTCGGGTAGCATCACGTCGAGCACGATCACTTCCGGCGACCACTGCCGCACCGCATCGAGCGCGCTGCGCCCGTCCGGCACGGCGCGCACGGCGAAGCCGGCCTGTCCGAGCCCATAGTCGAGGAGGTCTCGAATCGCAGCCTCGTCGTCGACGACGAGCACGCGTGCACCGATCGTTTCCACGGTCGAAGCATAGCCTTCGACGCTGGGAGTCCACTCTCGTTTTTCACAGGGACCTCCCAACGCTGAGCCTGAGCCGCTTTTTCTGGGAACAATGAAGTAGCTTTCCCAAGAGCACTCAAGGACGGAGTAGGCTTGATCCGTTACGATGTGGCGGCCATGATACGAACCCAGAGGTCTGCCGGGCCGTGCATTAATGCTCGCCTGGCCGGTACCATCGCCGTCGCGCTGCTGGCGCTTGGTGGGTGCGCCAAAGCGCCGCCGAAGTCGCAAGCGGCGCTTCCAACCGTCCAAACGGCCGTCGCGCGGATGGGAGCGATCCAGCCCTCCGAGTCGCTCGCCGGTATCGTCGCGCCGTTTCAAAATGTCGCGATTCAGTCATCGCTGACCGAACCGGCCGACGAAGTCAACGTGAAGGAAGGCGACCGGATCGCCAAGGGCGAGGTGCTCGCGCGGCTCGATGTGGCCGACCTCGAAGCGCAGTTGCAATCCGATCTCGCGCAGGCGAATAGCGATGCGGCCAGCACGACACACACCGTCTATCAAGGCGGTTTGACGATCCAACAGTCGGATCAAACCGTCCGATCCGCCGTCGCCACGCTCCGTCAGGCGCAACAAACGTACGCCAAAGACGACCTCGACTTGCAGCGCTTCCAACAGCTGCTGGGCAAGGGTTTCATCTCCGCCCAGCAGGTCGCCGAACAAGTGGCCCTCGTACGCAACGACCAACAAGGCGTGCGCTCCGCCCAAGCGTCGCTCGCTAGCGCGCAAGAACAAGTGACGGCCAACGGAACGCTCAACGGCAGCGGCGACGGTAACGGGTTACAAGCCTCGTCGGTCGCGCAAGCGAAAGCCGCCGAGCAAGTCGCGCTCGCCCAAGCGCAACAGGTGCGGACCTCGATCGACAAGGCGACGATCTTCGCCCCGATCGACGGGGTCGTCGTCAACCGCAATCTCAACGTCGGCGAATACCCGGGAACGCGCCAGATCTTCACCCTGCAGCAGACCGATCCGATCTATGCGATCTTACGCGGGTCCGGTCAGCAAATCGCCCTGATTCAAGGCGGTGCGGTCGCGCAGATCAGCTCGACCGATCTGCCCAACGGCAACGAACGGGGCACGGTCGCGGGCGTACTCAATCAGATCAATCCCGGTTCCACCGACTTCGTCGTCAAGGTTGTGCTGAGCAATCCGCGCGGCCGGCTGCGGCCAGGTATGGCGGTTCAAGGCGTGATCGCTTTGCCCGGCTTGCGCGGGATTCAAATTCCCGAAACGGCCTTTACCGATGACGACCATACGACCGTCATGGTCGTCGCCCAAGATGGAACCGTGCACACCTCCAAGATCCGCGAAATCGGCAACGACGGCACACGCTCCGTCGTCGCCGGCCTGGCGTCCGGTTCACGTGTCATTTCAGACGGCCAGTCGGCGATCGGCGACGGTCAGAAAGTCGCCTACCGGTAGCGCGCGTGAGTTTAACCCGCCTATTCGTCCATCGCCCAACGCTTGTTTTCGTTTTGGTCGCGTTGATGCTCTTCGCGGGCATCCTCTCGACGATCACGATCGTCAAGCAACTCTTTCCGAACGTCGACCAGCCTACCGTTACGATCAGCGTCAACTTCAACGGTGCCTCGGTCACCGAGATGCGCGACAATATCGTCGCGCCGATCGAACAGCAGTTGGCCGGCACGACCGATCTGCAAACGTTCAACTCGACGGTCGAGCAGGGTCAGGCCACGATCTCTGCCACGTACACGCTCGAATCCGACATTGCAACCGACCTGACGCTCACGCAAAAAGACTTACAGGCCGCCGAACGCAATCTGCCCTCGAACCTGACGCCGCCCAGTATTTCGATCCGCGACCCCTCCGAATCAACGGTCGTGACGCTCGGTATCTTCGGCAAGAACCTGAGCGCGGGCAAACTCTCGCTTTTCACCGACAACGTGATCGTTCCGCGTCTCGAACAGGTGCCGGGTGTCTCGTTTGCCACTGTGGGCGGCGATGTAACACCCGCCTATGAAATCCAAGTTGATCCGGGCAAGCTCGAGGCCAGCAATCTGACGCTGACCGACGTGATCAATACGGTCACGAACGACAATCAGCGGATTCCCGGCGGGATTGCCTACGAACCCGACCGCGAAACGTCCATCGACGTGCGCGGCGATATCGTCGATATCGGGACCGTCGCGAACCTACGCATCGAGCCGCCCGCGAACGCTACCTCCGTCAACGCCACGAGCGGAACGGTCGACCCGCTCGGTCTCGGCGGCACCGAGGCACTTCCCGGCCTCGTCAATCCTTGGACCTCGGCCGATGCGGTGCGCCGCATCCAAGACGTCGCCAAGGTCGTCGACGGCATCGAGCCGCGGCGTCAGTACGCGCAGATCAACGGTCAGCCCGGTCTCTTCATCCAGATTCAAAAAGCCTCGGCGGCAAGCGAGGTCGACGCCTCGGACAACGTGCTGCACACGTTGCCGCTGATTCGCAGACAATTCCCGAACGTCGACTTCAAAGTGATCAACGTGCAGTCGCGTTTCACCGAGCAGCAGATCGAGCTCGTGACCCGCACGTTGCTCGAAGCAATCTTGCTGACCGGCATCGCGATGATCTTCTTCTTGCGCTCTTGGCGCAGCGCGCTGGTCGTCTGCGTTTCGATTCCGACGTCGCTTGCGATCGCGCTCTCGGTGATGAAGGTCCTAAACTTGACGCTCGACACGATCTCCTTGCTCGGCATGTCGCTCGTCATCGGTATCCTGGTCGACGACTCGACCGTCGTGCTCGAGAACATCGAGCGCCATTTCACCGAGCTGAAGTCCGATCCCGAAACGGCCGCGATCGAAGGCCGGGAAGAGATCGGGGCGGCCGCGGTCGTGATCACGCTGGTCGACGTCGTCGTCTTCTTACCGATCGCATTCATCCAGGGCCAGGTCGGCCGCAATCTCGTCGAGTTTGCGCTCGTCGTCGTCATTTCAACGCTCACTTCGCTCTTCGTTTCCTTCACGGTCACCCCGACGCTCGCCGGGCTCTGGGCGCTCAAGTCGCACTGGGACCCCCCGTTTTTCATCAACTGGTTTACGAGTGGATTCGATAAGGTGCGCGACGCCTATGCGCAGCGGGTGCTGCCGTTCGCGCTGCGCTTCCGCTGGTTCGTGGTCGCCTTTTGCGCGCTTTCGTTCGCCGGTGCAATTGCACTCGTGCCGCTCGGGATCGTGGGCGAAGAATTCGTGCCCTCGACCGATCGCGGCCAGATCTTCGTTCAATCGACCTGGCCGATCGGCACGCCGCTGTCGACCGTCAAGAACGGCGCTTTCAAGCTGGAACGGAAGATCGAAGCGATCAAAGACGTTTCGGCCGAGGCGACAACCGCGGGCGGCTACTCCGCCTCATTCGGCGGATTCGTCGTGCAAGGCAACGTCGCGCAAGTAACGATCTTCCTCAACGACAACCGCAAGTTTTCGACAAACGAATGGGTCCGGCGCATCAAGAAGATCTGCGACCAAACGCTCGCCGGGGTCACGAACGTCGTCGTGCCCTCGACCGGAACGACCGGCGGCAATAAACAACCGATCGACTGGCTCGTGTCGGACGTGACGGGCGCCGATCCCACCGCGGCGGCGACGAAGTTGCTCGCATTGCTCGAGACGACGCCCGGAGCCACGAGCGTCAATAGCACGGGTACAACGCTTGCGCCAGAAATCTCCGTTGAATTCGACCGGCAGAAGATGCAGGCTCTCAACGTCGATCTCGGCACGGCCGCGAGTGCGGCGGGCGCGGCATTCGGCGGCGACGTGGCGACACAGTTCGAGACGCCGCAAGGGCTCGAACAGGTGCAGGTCATCTACCCGCTGGCGGACCAGCACGAGCTCGACAGCCTCAAGGCCGTTCCGGTGCGCGCTTCCAACGGCGGGATCGTTCACCTCGGCGATTTTGCCACGTTCGTCTCGACGCCGAGCGCGCCGCTGATCACTCGCACCGACCGCAACACGGTCATCCACGTCGATGCAAACTTTGCTTCGAACTCGTCGCTTTCCAAAGTGCAAGACGCGTTCGTCAAGCGGATTCCATCGCTTCACCTCCCGGCGAACATCGTCGTGCGGCCCGCGCCGCTCGGTCAGCAAGACTACATGAACCAGACCCTGAGCGGTCTGGGAAAATCGCTGATCCTCTCGGTCATCCTCGTCTTCTTGCTGATGGTCGCGCTCTACAACAGCTACCGTTCGCCCTTCATCATCTTGTTCTCGGTTCCGGTCGCAGCGGTCGGGGCGATCGGAGCGCTCGTGCTGACCGGTAAGACATTGAATCTCTTCTCGCTGATCGGCACGATTCTGCTGGTCGGCATCGCAACCAAAAACGGTGTTCTGCTGGTCGATTACGCGAATACGCTGCGAGCCCGCGGCGAGAAAAAACTCGAAGCGATCATGCAGAGCGCGCATACGCGTTTCCGGCCGATCGTGATGACGAGCGTATCGGTCATGATCGGCAACTTACCGCTTGCGCTCGCGCTCGAGCCCGGCTCCGGCGCGCGCTCGAGCCTCGGTATCGTGATCATCGGCGGCGTGTTCAGTTCGCTCGTGCTAACGCTCTTGCTCGTGCCGATCATCTACGTGTGGCTCGCGCCCAACGACGTGCTCTCGAACGTCCGGCCAAGCGGCCCCGGGCGTGAAGGCTCGACCAACGGAGCGGGCGCTCCGCGCGAACTTCCAGCCGCCGCCGGCGGCCACGCGTAGCAATGTCTTTCTCAGCGAACCTTCAGGCTGTTCGGAGCCCGGCATGACATCATGCGCACATGCTGGAGATACACGTACGCGTGACCGGAGAACTCGACGAAGCCGCGACACTTCAGGTTGTCAACGAGGTGCGCGCGCGAACGACCCCCGATACGGCGCTAGTCGTCGTTTCGTTGGCTGAGGCGACCGAGGTCCATTGGGACGCTCTGTGCCGCCTCGAACGCGCCACCACGCTCTGGCGCGCCGCTTGCCTCACCGTCGTCCTCGAGGGCGCTCGCCCAAGCTTGCGGGCACTCCTCGCCGCGGTCGACTGCCTCGCGAGCGTGCGGCTCGCTCCGGCCTAAGGACGCGAAGCGACTTTTATCCAACGGGTCCCGGCGCGGGCGCTAGGGAAGCTCTAGAGACAGGCCACCAGTCGTCGCGAGACTTCGGTCTCCCCGGGAGGTAGCAACGTGTCGGCTCTCCAGAAGCCCTTGCTGTTCAGCGGTAACTCGAATATCGAGCTCGCCCGCGAGATCGCCCAACGCATGGATACGCGCTTGGGCAATGCGCTCGTGGACAAGTTCAAGAACCAAGAGTGCCGCATCGAGATCAAAGAAAACGTGCGCGGCGCGGAAGTTTTTGTCGTGCAATCAATCTGCCAAGCGCCAAACGGCAACTCGGTCAACGATTCGTTGATGGAATTGCTCCTGATGATCGATGCGCTCAGCCGTGCCTCGGCTTATCGTATTACCGCCGTCGTGCCGTACTACGGCTACGCCAAGCAGGACAAGAAGACCAAAGGCCGCGAGCCGATCTCCGCCAAGCTCGTGGCAAACCTGCTGGAAACCGCGCGCGCCAAACGTTTGGTCACGCTCGACCTGCACGCAGCGCAAATCCAAGGCTTCTTCGACCTTCCGGTCGACAACTTGGTGGCCGCGCCGACACTCTGCTCGTATCTGAAGTCGCAGGGCTTGGTCGGTGACAAGATCGTGGTCGTGTCGCCCGACGCGGGCGGCGTACCGCGCGCCGAGAACTTTGCGAAGCGCCTGCACTCTTCGCTTGCCATCGTCTTCAAGCGGCGGCCCGAACCCGATGTCTCGGAAGTCACCGAGATCGTCGGCAGCGTGCAAGGCAAGATTGCCGTCGTCGTCGACGACATGATCTCGACCGGCGGCACGCTCGCAAAGGCGGCCGAAGCGCTGATCAGACGCGGCGCAACCGAAGTCTACACCTGCGCGACCCACGGCATTTTCGCGGGCGATGCGGTCCGCGTGCTCAGCGAGTCGCCGATCGCACGCGTGATCGTTACCAACACGCTCCCCAATATCGAATCGGAATTGGGACCGAAGTTCAAAGTTCTTTCGATCGCCCAGATTCTGGCCGATGCGATCAAACGCATCACCGCCAACCGCTCGGTTTCCGAACTCTTCTCGAAGGACGACGAGCCGCCGCCCTTGGTGGCCCCAAGCGTTGCGCCCGACAACGTCCTCACGCTTCCCGAAGTTCTCACGCCGGCCTCGACCGCCGCAACCGGATAGAAACGGATCAGTATGCCTGCCTCGACCGACGTGCTCGTTGCACACACGCGCACCAAGACCGGAACCACGGGCGCGACCGCGCTGCGCAGAGCCGGCCGCATCCCCGCCGTCATTTACGGCCACGGTTCACCCGCCGTACCAATCGAGCTCGATGCGCGTGTGTTCGACACGCTGCTGCACCACGGTGGTAAAAATCGACTGCTCGAACTCGCGCTCGACGGCGGCGCGCCCGACACTGCCTTGATTCGCGACGTGCAGCGCGATCCGATCACGCGCCGCGTGGTGCACGCCGATTTGCAGCGCGTTTCGGCGACCGAAGAAATCAGCGCCTCGCTGCCGATCGCGACGGTCGGCGTCGCGGACGGTGTCAGAAACTCGGGTGGCGTCATGGACGTCGTGCTGCACGCGGTCGACGTGCTCGGACCGGCCAACGCCCTGCCGGAGCAGATCGAAATCGACGTCACCGAACTCGGCATCCATCAGCACATCACCGCCGGCGATCTCAAGCTGCCGCCGTCGCTCAAGCTCGACATGGATCCTACGACCGTGCTCGTTGCGATCGAACCCTCACGGACCGAAGCGGAATCGGCCGAATCGGCACCGGCGGCACCCGCCGCTGAGGTCCCGACGGTTGCTGAGGGCGAGCCCGCGGCGGAGAACGCCTAACTGGCCGGAACGCGCATCGTCGCCGGGCTCGGCAATCCCGGAGCCAAATACGAACGCACGCGCCACAACGTGGGCTTCCGCGTCGCCGATGAGGTGGCGCGGCGGCTCGGTGCGACGAACTGGAAGAGCAAGGACGAAGCTTTGCAGGCGCACGCACCGTCCGCTCGAGCGATGCTGGTCAAGCCGCTGTCGTATATGAACGAGAGCGGCCGGCCGATCGCAAAAATCGCGAGCTGGTGGAAAGCGGCGCCCGCAGACGTGCTCGTGATCGGTGACGACTTGGACCTGCCGTTCGGACGGCTGCGCATGCGCGCGAGCGGTGGCAGCGGCGGTCACAACGGTCTCAAGTCGATCATCGAATACCTCGGCGAAGATTTTCCCCGTTTGCGCATCGGCATCGGCCGCGGTCGCAGCGATACGATCGACCATGTGCTTTCCAGCTTCACGCCCGAGGCCGAGCATGAGCTGCCGGTGCTGATCGCGGTAGCGGCCGACGGTGTGATGCTTTGGCTCGAGCGCGGTCTTACCGAAGCCGTACAGTTCGTCAACAGCTGGCGTCTGCCGGATGTGACGGTCGCACCCCAGGACCCAACTCGGGCGTCGTGAACAATAAATGATGGAGCAGAGCTTCGCTGGGCGCACGTTCGTCCTCCGCATCGACCGCTCGCCGATCGACGAGCGCACCACGCTCGCAAGCGACTTGGCCTTTCTGATGCAGCGCAACGTGCGACCGATCGTCGTCGCCCCGACGACCGAGGTCGCGCGCTCGTACGTCCGCGCGCTCAATCGCCAAACCAACCTTGCGGTGGGATTGTCCGGCGCCGATGCAGCCCTGTTGCCTGCGGCCGGCGGCGACGCCGTCGGACGCGTTCAAGCCGGCATCCTTGCGACCTTGACGGCCGCCGGATACATTCCGGTGATCGAGCCGACGGCCTACGCCTTCTATGGCGACGACGTCGAGATCGCCGCCGACGAAGTTGCTGCCGCCGTCGCGGCGGCGACCGGGGCCGTGCGCGCCATCTTCTTCCACGTTTCCGGCGGCGTGGTCGATCCCAGTTCGCGTGCGCTCGTGGCGGAGTTGACTCCCGCCGAGGCGCTCGACTTTGCTGCGCGCGAAGACTTGGATGCCGAGATTCGCACGGCGGTCCGCGCGGCCGCGCATGGCGTACGCGCCGGCGTCGGTGCCGCGCAAATCATCGACGGCCGTATCGCGCACGCGGCCATCGTCGAATTCCTGACCGACCAGCACTTAGGCACGCAAGTTGCAGGTACGGTCTACCTGGGCGCGGCCTGAGCGTGGCTCGCCGTTTACTGCGCGGCGTTTTCGCATGTACTCTTTTCCTCGCCTCGACGGCGCCGTCGCAGAGCGCCGTCGATCCGGCGCCGGGGGTCATCGGAAAGGGCCAACTGGTCCTCCAGACCTCGCTCGGCGGCGCGACGAATACCGTCACGATCGGCGGTGACATCGCCTTCGAGCAAAGCCCGACGCGGGTCCGCGTCGATCTGCTTTCGCTCGGCATACCGGGCATGGATCCAACCTTGTCCGCAGTGCTTTCGACGCAGCTGATTCCACCTGGCGGCTTCACGGTCGTCCTCGACCTCAAGAACGGCACCACCACCTACTGGTCGGCTGCGAAACGAACGTATTACCAGAAGATCAATAGCACCGCGCCGCAAAGCTCGCCGACCCCTGCGCCCGCGGCTTCGCCTCGCAGCGGCTTCAATCTGGTGGGCGCGCTCGCAATGTTGCGTGGGCTCAAGGACGACAAGGCCTTCAACCTTTCAATTTCGCTTGCCGGGCACAGCACGGTCAACGGCCATCCCGCGACCGCGCTCGATTTCCAGTATACGCGCACGACCGCGGCCGGTCAGAGCACGGACGTTCACGGCCGCCTGCAATCGGCCGACGATCTCGACGGCATGCCGGTCGAGTTAACGGCCAGCGGCAACGTCGGTGCGCTACCGGCGAGCGCTCTTCGTCTCGATCTCACCTCGTTCACGCGGCAAGCTCCGCCCGAGGCAGATTTTGAAGTGCCGCCGGGCTTTACGCGCGTGAGCGACCTGGGTGGCGTGATCGGGCGGAACCTGCCGCAGACGTAGCCTTCGTTTTCTTGAGCAGTTCCCGGTAGCGAAAGCAACTCGTCACGTGATCGTTGACGAGTCCGACCGCTTGCATGAACGCGTACATGATCGTCGGCCCGACGAAGCGGCAACCGCGCGCTCGCAGATCCTTCGAAAGCCGTTCGGCAAGCGGGGTCGTCGTCGCGATGTCGGCGAGGTCGCCGCGCGCGTTGACGATCGGCGTGTGGTCGACGTAGGCCCACAAGTAAGCGTCGAGCGACCCGAATTCCGCGGCGATCGAAAGCACGGCCTGAGCGTTGTCGATGGCAGCCAAGATTTTCGCGCGGTTGCGAACGATGCCGGCATCGCCCATCAAGCGAGTGACGTCACGCGCTCCAAATTTGGCGACCTGTTCTGCCTCGAAATTCTTGAAGACCGTGCGGTAGCGCTCGCGCTTTGCAAGAATCGTTTCCCAAGAGAGACCAGCCTGCGCACCCTCGAGCACCAGAAACTCAAAGAGAACCGCGTCGTCGTGTTCCGGCGTCCCCCACTCCGTGTCGTGATAGGGAATGGAAAGCGCGCTGTGCGCCCAAGCGCAGCGCACGGGTGTCACGGGCATGGATTGTGGCCTCCTTGCGCGGCGGCAATGCGCGTCCCGAGCGGGGGGTTGTTGTAGAAATACAGCCGCACGCTGCGCGCCGGGCACAGCGGTGAGAGCGTCTCGTCGGCGATGCGAACGTACGCGCGCACGGCCGAGACGTGGTCGCCCGTGAGCGCCAGCGCATAGGCATCGGCGAGCGATTCGATATTCCGCAAATAGCCGTTGTAGAGCGGCGTCGCGGCGAGGCCGAGCAATCCCAAAAACGCGAGTACGAGCGAAAGGCGCGCCAGCGGATCATCGTCGCGGCGCACGAACGTGCGATCGGCTAAGATCACGGCCAGTGCGGCGCACACGATGAAAAGGAACGTCCAGAAGAGCGACAAGCGAAAGTCGTCAGCGTGCGCGTAGTGGCCGAACTCGCGCGCCGCGAGAAACAAAACTTCGCCCGTGGTTGCCGCGGTCAAGAGTTGATCGCCGAGTACGATGCGTTTGGTCGGCCCGAAACCGGCGACGTCGGCTACGACGGCCGGCGAACGCACCGAGAAATTGGCCACCTCGATCGGGGCGTTCCCAATGCCGGCGCGGCGCGCGAGCGCAATGAGCGGCGCGCGGACCACCGAGTTGTGCGGCAGCGGCTTGAAGTGGTTGTAGAGCGGTGCGACCGTGACCGGTTCGAGAAACGCCATCAATAGCGTCAAAGCGAACAGGCCTCCCATCGCCCAGACATACCAGAGGCGCGTTCGGTCGACGAGCGCGAAGATGAAGGTCACCACCGCGCCGAGCAGTAGCGCGTGCACCGTGTTGTTGAGCAGGCCGTCGCGCGCCCAGTGGAGCGGCGTCGCCGTCGACAGACCGTAGGCGGCGTCGAAGCGATACGCTACGAGCGAAGCCGGCAGCTCGGCGACGCCCGCTACGACCGCGAGCAGTGCACCGTAGGCGAAGCGCAGCGCATAGGCCGGCCGGATGCGGCTTCGCAGCCCGTCGCGCAGGCGTGCGCCGTAACCCGAGGCCCAGAGCAGAAAAAGCGCTACGATCTGGGAGAGCGCCGAAAAGAAAAAGATGGGGCGCGTCCAGCGCCGGAAGCGCACGGCCGCGCGCTGCCGGCGCGGGTCTACCAGGGCCGCGGGCGGCAGATGCAGCAGCGCCGTGGGCGCAAGAGCCGTCACCCGCCGGTCGACGTAACTCTGGGCCGCAAATGCTTGCCGCGGCCGTAGGGAGCCGCACAACACGCCGGCCAGGGCTACGGCTAGGACGAAGCGTGCGAGCGCGCGCTTGCCCTGCGACCGTTCATGTACCATCAGCGGCTGTCTTCGTGGCGCCGCGAGGCGATGCTTCGCGCGCGCTGACTAGCCGGCCAAGGCCGCCGTCTGCTGGTCGGCCACGATCTCGCTGTTCGCGCGCTCCGGCCCATCTTCGCTGAGCCCCGCGCGGCGGCGCGCAGCAACCGGATTCTTTACCGCAATGTAGCGCGGGCACTCGGGTCCGTTCGGCTCGTTGCAGTAGCCGCGCACGCACGTCGCGCCGGCGCGCACGAAGAGTATCGGTGCCGCGCGCTTGGCCAGCCGCAGCATCGCAAAGGCGAGTTCGCGAATCTCCCACTGCGCATTGTTGCAGGTGCGCAGCGTAAAAAAATCGAGCAACGCGCGGGCGTTCGCGGTCACGACGATCTGCGTTTCGGCGGCGTTCGGCAAAGCGAAGCGCGCGTCTTCGGGCGGCGTGCCGGCCGCGATCGCTTCGCCGTAGAATTCGGCGATCTGTGCCATCAGCACATCGTACTTGGCTTTGATCTCGGGGCGTGCGGAGATCGAGGGAGGCGTTATGAAATCGAACTGTCCCTTGACCTTGATGTAACGCTGGCTCTTCTGTTCGTACGACATGTGGCGATGCCGGACGAGCTGGTGTGTGAGCGCCCGCGAAACACCGGACACGCCGAAGGTGAACATCGTATGTTCGAAGGTAGAAAGGTGGCCCGCATCGCGCACGCGCGACACCATTTTTTCGATTTCTTCGCGCGTCCAATTTTCGTCGATCGACTCGACGTCGCGCGGGCTGTAACAGTTTCGCGCCGCCGTCGCGACCGCGCGCTCGGGGTCCGGCGAACTCGAGAGAAGCACGACTTTCAACGCCATCTCGGCCGCTTCGCCACCGGGCGGGCGCGGCCCGCTCCAAAGGCGAACGCGCGCACGATGAGGGAGCTGTGGCAACTTTCGGCGAGCGAGCTTGCGGTGCGTATTGCGCGCGCCGAAGTTTCGAGCGTCGAGGCCGTCGCGGCGCACATCGCGCGCATCGAGGCGGTCGACGGCGATCTGAATGCGGTGGTCTGCCGGCGTTTTGAAGAAGCGCTCGGCGAAGCGCGCGCGGCCGACGAGCGAGGTGCCGGCAAGGATCCCGGTGCCCTCCACGGTGTGCCGATGACGGTCAAAGACGAACTCGACCTCGTCGGTACTCCCTCGACGTTCGGCATTCCGTCGCGCCTGCACGACCGGCCCGAGCGCGACGGTACGCACGTGGCACGCCTGCGAAATGCGGGCGCGATCGTGCTTGGGAAAACGAACGTTCCGCAGTTGATGATTTACATCGAAAGCGACAACCCGCTGTACGGACGCACGAACAATCCGTGGAATCTCGAACGCACCTGCGGCGGTTCCAGCGGCGGTGAAGCTGCCATCATTGCGGCCGGCGGTTCACCGCTCGGCCTCGGGAGCGATCTCGGCGGCAGCTTGCGCGCACCGGCGGCATTCTGCGGGATCGTTTCGCTCAAGCCGACGAGCGGCCGGCTCGAGGGGACCGCGCGCGTTCCGTGGTTCGCCGGACAGCGTGCGATCGTCAGCGAGGAAGGGCCACTTGCGCGCACGGTGGCCGACGTCGCGCTTGCGCTCGAGATCGCGAACGGCGGCCGCGATCCGGACGTTCTTCCGCCGCGACCCTTACGCGATCCCAAAGCCGTCAAGATTCGCAAACTTCGCGTCGGTTATTACGAGCATGCCGGTTCGTTTCGCGCCGCCCCTGCGCTGGCGCGCGCTGCGCGCGAAGCTGCCGAGTTGCTCGAAGAACTCGGGGCGCGGGTTGTGCCCTTCGATCCGCCCCGCGTCGACGATGCGATGGACTTGTTCTTCGGCATCTTGAGTGCCGACGGCGGCCAAGCTGCCAAGGAGCTACTCGGCTCGAACCCGCGCGATCCGCGCGTCGCCGAGTTGCTCTCGACCGTATCGCGCTCGCGCCGGACGCTCGGCGCGATCGAACAACTCCTTGCGCTGACGGGGCAAGCCAGTCTGCGCCGGATCGTGCGCAACTACGGGTTCACCGGCACCGCGCACTACTACCGGCTGGTCGAGGCGCAGCGCGCGTATCAGCACCTGTTTGCGGTCGCGATGGATGCGGCCGCGGGCGGCCCGCTCGATTTGCTCGTGTGCCCGCCGATCGGCCTGCCGGCGCTATTGCACGGTGAAAGCGCCAACGTGCTTACCGCCGGTGCCTACGCGCCGCTCTACAACCTGCTCGGTTATCCGGCCGGCACGCTGCCGTTCACGTGCGTGGGTGAGGACGAACAGCGCGGGCGCGGACGCTCGCTCGATCGCGTGGAGAATGCCGCCCATCGCTGCGAGCGCGACAGCGCCGGGCTACCGGCCGGCGTCCAGATCGCCGGGCGCCCGTGGCGCGAGGATGTCGTGCTCGCGGCAATGTTCGCCCTCGAAGACGTCGTACGCGAGCACGACGACTTTCCTCACACGCCGCATACGCCCGCGACGCCGGCAGCGCTCTAGGCGGCCGCTTCTTCGTCGCTTAGAACGCGCTCGATCGCCGCGACGACGCGGTCGTAGCCCTTGTCACCGGCTTGAAAGTGACGCAGCTCGTGATTGCGGTTGAACACGTAGTAGGCGGGCACGAACTGATTTGCAAAACGGTCGACCAGCGTGTGCTCGTTGTCGATCGCGCACGGTTGCGTCAGCCCCATCGCGCCGAAGGCATCTGCACTCACCTTGGCGAGATCGAGTTCCTCGGGGCCGCGCGGCTGGTGGATCGCTATCACCTCGAGGCCTTCGGCTGCAAAGCGATCGCGCCAGCCGGCCACCTGGGCCGCAACGTCGTGACAGATGTAACAGCTCAGCGACCAAAAGTGGACCAGCACCGGCTTTCCCGCCAATCGTTCCGGGCTCGGCGCGGCGCCGTTCAGCCAAGTCCCGACGCCGTCGAATGACGGCATCGGGCTACGCATGCGAAGTGCCATTATGCGACCTGTAGCAATTGCTTTCCAGGCTTCCAATCGGCGGCGCAAAGGCCGCCCGTCTGAAGAGCCTGAAGGACGCGCAAGGTCTCGTCGACGCTGCGGCCGACGTTGTCCGCCGTGACGACCGCGTAGCGCAGCACGCCCTCGGGATCGATGATGAAAAGACCGCGTTGCGCAACACCGCTCTGTTCGTCGAGCACACCGTATGCGCGCGCGGTCGCCTTCGTGAAGTCGGCAACCAGCGGGTACACGGTGCCCGCGATACCGTTCTTTTCGCGCGGCGTGTTCAGCCAAGCGAAATGGCTGTGCACGGAGTCGGTCGAGGCACCAACCAAGTCGGCGCCGAGCGCCGTGAACTCTTCGTAACGGTCGGAAAGCGCCGTGATCTCCGTGGGACAAACGAACGTGAAATCCAGCGGATAGAAAAAGAATACGAGCCAGCTTCCCTTGTAATCGGAAAGAGCAATCTCTTTGCCGAGATCCTTGGGACTCGTCGCATCCTTCGTGCTCGGGAGTTTGAACGCGGGAGCGGGGGCGCCGACCTGTGACATTTCCATCCTCTCAAGATGTTTATTGCAAGAAAGTTTCTCTAAGTTGAGACTGACATTCAATGTCAACTCATGTCGCAGGTTAGCACGAGGCTCCGAGGGCCGTCAACGGACGATATCGCAATGCGCGCCGCGCGCTTGCTATTGCTTGCGCGGCAGCGGACGCGCGGGGTTTCCAACGACGCGTTCGTCTTCGGCTACGTCGCGGAGCACGATCGCGCCGGCGCCGGTCATCGAGCGGTCGCCGAGTTTCACGGGCGCGACCAACACGGAGTTCGATCCGATCTTGACGTCCCGGCCGATCGTCGTCCGGTGCTTGCTGACACCGTCGAAGTTAGCCGTGATCGTACCCGCGCCGATATTGCTGCGCTCGCCGACCGTGGTGTCGCCCAGATACGTGAGATGGCTCGCCTTTACGCCCGGCGCCAAGTGCGACTTCTTGATTTCCACGAAGTTTCCGATCCGCGCGCCCGTACCAATTTCGGTTCCCGCGCGCACGTGCGCCCAGGGCCCGACGTAGGAGAAATCGCCGATCCCGCTGTCGACGATCGTGCTCTCGGTGACGACGGCATGTTCGCCGATGCGAGCGTTGCGCAAGCGCGCGTTCGGCCCGATCTCGCTGTGCGCGCCGATTGCCGTGTTACCTTTGAGGCTGGTGTTCGGCCAGATCGTCACATCGGGCGCGAGGATCAGATCGGGTTCGAGGTAGGTCGTGGCCGGATCGACGATCGTCACGCCCGCCCGCATGTGCTGCTCGCACAGGCGGCGATTGAGCAGCGCAGCCGCGGCCGCGAGCTCGACCCGGTCGTTGACGCCGAGCACGTTGCGGTAGTCGCGCGCGAGCACGGGCGAAATGCGATGGCCCGCGCGCGCGAAGTGTCCGACCGTATCGGTAAGATAGTATTCGGACTGCGCGTTGTCGTTGTTCAAGCCGGCCACGGCTTCGCGCAATTTCGCCTCGTCGTATACGTAGACGCCGGCGTTCATCTCATCGATGTCGAGCTCTTCTTTGGTCGCGTCACGGGCTTCGACGATGCGCGCCACCTGCTCGCCCTCGCGCACGATGCGTCCGAAAGCCGACGGTAGCGGCATGCGCGCCGTCACGAGTGCGAGCGCGCCGCCGCAGGCGGCCATCGCGGCGGAGAGCAGTTCCTCGTCAACGAGCGGCATGTCGCCGTAGAGCACGACGACCTGGCCCTCGCGCGGCTCCAAGCCCGCGAGCGCAATTTGAACGGCGTGTCCCGTGCCGAGCTGCGGTTCTTGCAAGACCGCACGCGCCTCGCCTTGACCTGCTGCGAGCGCAACTTCCGCAACGAGCTCCGAAACCTCGGCGCTCGTGACGACCGTGACGTCCAGGACGTTTGCGCTGCGCAGCGCCCGCAAGGCGTACCACAGCATTGGCCGGCCGCACAGTTCGTGAAGCACCTTCGGCCGCGCACTCTTCATGCGGGTCCCTTTACCGGCTGCCAGAACGATCGCGCGCACGCTCATGCTTCGGCCTCGAGCGCAGCCTTCGCGGATCCGTCGCCGCTGCCCAAAGACTCGCGCCAGCGAGCGAGTTCCGCATTCGTCGCCCCGCCCAGACGTTCGAGCGCAACGCGCAAGCGTTCGCGCACGAGGTCGCGGCCGAGCAGTTCCATCGAATCGAACAACGGCACCGATTGCGGGCTCCCGGTGATCGCGACGTAGAACGGCCGCACGGCATCGCGCAGCTTAATTCCCAACACCTCGCTCAAGCGGCGCACGGCCGCTTGGATCTGGGCATGCTGCCAATCCTCCAACCCGTCGAAGAGCACAAGCGCCAGCGCGAAGGCCCGTCGCAGCGTTTCGTCGTCGAGTTTGCCGTCGCGCAATTGCTCGGGACGAACGTCGATTCGCCCCGCAAAAAAGAACGCGCAAAGCGGACCGAGGTCGGACAGGCGCTCGATGCGTTCGTGCGCGAGCGCGACGATTTTTTCAAGATACGCGGGACTCATTGCCCAGAGGCGAATGCGCTCGCTCAACGCGGTAACGTCGAGCTTCTCACGAATGTAGCGGCCGTTGAGCCAATCGAGCTTCTTAACGTCGAAGACGGGTCCGCCGAGCGAGATGTGGTCGAGTCCAAAGCGTTGCACGAGCGTAGCCATATCCATCAGCTCCTCACCTTCGATCGGCGAGACCACGAAAAGGCCGAGAAAATTGGCGAGCGCCTCCGGCAGATATCCCATCCGCTTGTAGAAAAGGATCCCGGTCGGATTCTTGCGCTTGCTGAGTTTTGATTTGTCGGCGTTGCGCAGAAGCGGCAGGTGCGCGAGCTTCGGCATCGGCCATCCGAAGGCTTCATAGAGCAGAAGATGCTTGGGCGCCGAAGAAATCCATTCTTCGCCGCGCATGACGTGGGTGATGCCCATCAAATGGTCGTCGACGACGTTGGCGAGGTGATAGGTCGGCCAGCCGTCCGATTTCACGAGCACTTGCATGTCGACCGTAGCCCACTCGAAGGGAATCGGCCCGCGCAGCATGTCTTCGACCACGACGCCGCCCTCGCGCGGCACGCGCAGGCGCACGACAAACGGCAGCCCCGCACTCTCGTTTGCGGCAACCTCGTCCTGCGTCAGGGTCAGGCAACGCCCGTCATAGCCCGGCGGCCGTGAGTTGAGCCGCTGCTCCGCTCGCATCTCCGCGAGCCGCAGCGGCGTGCAGTAACAGCGAAACGCGTGACCGCCATCGAGCAGGATGCGCGCGTAGCGTTCGTAGATATCGAGCCGTTCGCTTTGGCGGTACGGGCCGTGCGCTCCGCCGACGTCCGGGCCTTCATCCCACCCCAGACCAAGCCAGTGCAGCGAGTCGAGAATGGCCGCTTCGGAGCCCGCCGTACTGCGGTTCCGATCGGTATCCTCGATGCGCAGCAAAAACTCGCCGCCGTGCTGTTTGGCAAAACAGTAGTTGACCAAGGCAACATAAGCCGTGCCGACGTGCGGGTCGCCCGTCGGTGACGGCGCGACTCTGGTGCGAACGCTCATGGATGAACCGCGCTAGTGCCCGACGAGTTCGCGCCGCTTAGCGCCTTCGCGCCGGACGTACTCGACGATCTGCGCGAGGGGTGCGCCGGGCGTAAAGATCTCGCGCACGCCGAGGGCCTTCAGCTCGCGTGCATCGTCTGCCGGAATCGTACCGCCGCCGAAAAACACGATATCCGCGAGCCCGTGGGCCGCCAAGGCCTCAAGCACGGCGGGAAACAGCGTCATGTGCGCGCCGGAGAGAATCGAGAGCCCGATGCCGTCGGCGTCTTCTTGAATTGCGGTTTGCACGATTTGCTCGGGAGATTGAAACAAGCCGGTGTAGATCACTTCCATGCCGGCGTCGCGCAGAGCGCGCGCGATCACCTTTGCACCGCGGTCGTGGCCGTCGAGGCCCGCCTTGGCGACGATGATGCGCAAGGGTCGATCGCTCAACATATCAGTTGAGCCTTTCGCGCGGGTACTGGGCGGCACCCCGCGGGAGGCCCCGGGGGGTTAGCTCGCGGCCGGGCTCGGTACGGCGGACGGCGGCACCGGCGCGTCCGGCGCGCTTGCCGGGCCCGGCGGTTCCATCGGCGGCGCCGTCAAGAGCGGCGCGGGCAGCCGGCGCGGTACGACGGTGACGACTTGGAACTTGGCGCCCGGATCGAGCACGATGTCGCCGGCGTTCCTTTGGATCGCGCCCGGTATGAAGGCGCCCGGAATCGGAATGACGAGCGGGATCGTCCGGTGCTTGGTGAGATGCCCCTGCGGCCGCACCGTCGGGTCGATGTTTACCGAAATCGAGCGCCCGTCGGGCAGCTCGATGCTGTCGGCCTGCAGCGCGAGGTTGCCGTTCATCTTCCCGGCGGCCGGTTGCACGATCGCAAGCCGCCCGGTACCGGGCGTTCCCGCCGGCAGGTCGAGGTCGCCGAGCTTGAGGTCCTGTTGCGTCTTGAAGCCGAACGTCTCTCCGACGCGCGCGCTACCCGAATCGATCTGCTGCGTCAGGACGACGGCGATCTTGACGTTGAGCGGCACGGCAACCGCTTCCGCGGCAAATGCAGCGATCGTACTTCCGGCGAGCGCGAACGCGCAGGCGCTCGCTGCGAAGCTAAAACGCCGCATTTTCAACGTACCGTCCGTAGACCTCAACCATTGCTTGCACGATCTCCCCTTCGGTTGCATAAGCCTTTACCGCCTCGATAAGGGGCGGCATGACGTTGCGGGTCTCGTCGCGACAGGCGCGCTTTAGTTCGGCCAGGGCCGACTCGACCTGCGCTTGGTCCCGCGACGCGCGCACTTCGGAAACGGCGCGAGCTTGCCCCCACTCGATCTCTTGTCCGATCTTCAGGAGATCGACGTCGGTCCCTTCCTCGTACTTCTCGAAGGCGTTGACCCCGACGACCACCCGATCTTTGTTCTCGAGCGAGCGCTGATAGCGGTAAGATGCGTCGGCGATTTCATGCTGGAAGAAGCCCGATTCGATTGCCTCGATCACGCCGCCGAAGCCGTCGATGCGCTCGAAATAGGCCTCTGCTTGCTTTTCCATCTCGGCCGTGAGCGCTTCGACGAAGTACGAACCCCCGAGCGGATCGACCACGTTGGTCACATTCGTTTCGTAGGCGAGCACCTGCTGCGTTCGCAGCGCAATCTCGACCGATTTTTCAGTCGGAAGCGCGAGCACTTCGTCCATCGAGTTCGTGTGCAGCGACTGCGTGCCGCCAAGTACCGCGGCCAGCGCCTCGTAGGCCACGCGCACGATGTTGTTCTCCGGCTGCTGAGCCGTCGCGCTGCAGCCGGCCGTTTGAGTGTGAAAACGCAACGTCCACGAACGCGGATCTTTGGCACCGTAGCGCTCGCGCATACGCCGCGCGTAGATGCGCCGCGCCGCGCGGAACTTGCAGATTTCCTCAAAGAAATCGATGTGCGCATTGAAAAAGAACGACAGGCGCGGGGCAAACGTATCGATGTCCATGCCGGCCTTGACCGCGGCCTCGACGTAGGCGAAGCCGTCGGCCAACGTGAAGGCGAGTTCTTGGACCGCCGTGGAACCGGCCTCGCGAATGTGGTAGCCGCTGATCGAGATCGTGTTCCACATCGGCATTTCGGCCGTGCAAAACTTCATCATGTCGACGATCAGGCGCACGTGCGGGCGTGGTGGGAAGATCCATTCCTTTTGCGCGATGTATTCCTTGAGGATATCGGCTTGCAGCGTTCCGCCGAGGCGCGCTCGCGAAATGCCCTTGCTTTCGGCGGTTGCGATGTATTGTGCGAGCGCGATGGCGGCGGGCCCGTTGATCGTCATCGAGGTCGTGATCGCGCCGAGATCGATTCCTTCGAAGAGCGTCTGCATGTCGCGCAGCGAATCGATCGCGACGCCGCAGCGACCCACTTCGCCAAGCGACTGCGGGGCATCGGAATCGTAGCCCATCAAGGTCGGCATGTCGAAAGCGACCGAAAGCCCGGTTTGTCCTTGTGCGAGCAAGAAATGATAGCGCTCGTTGGTCTGGCGTGCGTTTCCGAAGCCGGCGAACTGCCGCATCGTCCACAAGCGGTCGCGATAACCGCCGGGGTGGATGCCGCGCGTGTACGGATACTGACCGGGATATCCCAGCCGCTGCTCGAGATCGAGCCCGGCTACATCCTCGGGGCCGTACAGCGGTTTGAGCGGCACGTCGGACAGCGTGCGATCCGCGGCGCCGGAGCCGGGCTCGTGGCGGCGCCGTCCCCGGGCAAACGCGTTCTCCCAGGCGCTGCGCCCCCGGGCGTTGCCGGAAGCCGGATCTGGTCCCGGGTCGGCCGGGCGGTCGATCGTTTTTGCCAACGGGTGATCCTCACGTGAGTCGTCGCAACACCCCGAGGTTCGACGCGGTGCGCCTTACCGCCCGGTCGCTAGCGGCAGATGCGCGTCGACGTAGCGGCGATACCGCTCGAAGGCTGCGCGATAAGTTGCCTGCAGCTCAAGATTCGGTTGTGTTGGGACGTCGTACCCGGTTGCGCGCGCTGCCGCAGCGGCATCGTCGATCAGACCAACGGCGCGAGCAGCGAGCAGCGCGGCGCCAAACGCCGAGGCTTCGTGTTCGCGCGATTGCACCGCCGGAACCCCGAAAACGTCGGCAAGCAGTTGGCGTACGAGAGGCGATCTCGTCAGCCCGCCGCTGAGCAACAGGCGGCGCGCATCCCGTGAAAGTTCGCGCACGACGTCGTAGACCGAATACACGCCGAAGACCACGCTTTCGAACGCTGCACGCAGGATGGTCCGGCGATCGTGCGCGAGGTCGAGACCGTCGAAGGCGCCGCGCAGCTCGCTGTTCCAATACGGCGCCCGTTCGCCGGCAAAAAACGGTAGCACGACAAGGCCACCGGCGCCGGGTGCGACCTGCGAGGCGAGTTCCGCCGCGCGCGCGAAACGGAGATCGGGCGCGATCTCATCGAGCAGCAAGGCGAAGATCCACTCGAGCGACGCGCCTGCTGCACTCGTCGGTCCGCCGATCACGTAGCTCGTATCGTCGGCACAGTAGCAGAACGTGCGCCCGCCGGCATCGAGCAGCGTTTCGCCCAAGACGATCCGGACCGCGCCCGAAGTCCCGAGGGTGAGCGCGACGTCGTCCCGCCCACTCGCGCCGACGCCGATGTTGGCAAGCGCGCCGTCCGAAGATCCCAGCACGATCGCCGTCGGCTTCGCGAGGCCAAGCTCACGCGCAACCTCCGGGCGGAAACTGCGCAGCGCGGTCGACGGCGGCGCCGGCCGCGCCAGACGGTCCGGTTGCACGCGAGCGAGCTCGAGCGCCCGCGCATGCCAGTCGCGCGTGCGCAAATCGAGCATCCCGGTCGCCGATGCGATGCCGTGATCGACCAGCCATTCGCCCGTCCAGCGGAACACGAAGAATTCCTTGAGTCCAACGAAGCGGCGCGTTTTCGCGAAAAGGTCCGGTTGGTTCTCGGCGAGCCAGCGCAGCTTTGCAATCGGTAGCATCGGGTGCATCGGGGCTCCGGTCGATGCGTAGAGCGCAAGAGCGGTACCATCGCTACGCCATTTGTCCGCGATCGCGTGCGCGCGCCGATCCATCCAGGTGATGACCCGCGAGAGCGGCTCACCCGAATCGTCGACGCACAGCAGGCCGTGCATTGCACTCGAAAACCCGATCGCCGCGACTTCGCTGCCGCGCACGCGCAGGTCGGCGAGCACGCCCGCGAGTGCGTGCATGGCAGCGCCATAGACGACGCCCGGGTCTTGCTCGACGAAGTCCGCCTGGGGCGTTTCGAGGCCGTAGGCTTGTGAGGCCGTCGTGATCTCTTGGCCGCTCGCCGTGACCGCCAGAACCTTAACGGCCGACGTACCCAAATCGACGCCGATCACGACCTCGGCGGCCTCAGCGCTCGGCACGATCGATCACGTAGGCTCGGGAATTTTTTCGATCGGTCCGAGGATCACCGTGTACGAGAAGATACCGGCGACTAAGATGACGCCCGCGGTGATCAAGGCGGAATAGAACGATTCCGTGCGCTGAACGATCATGCCGGTGATCGCCGGCGCAAAGAAATTGGAGACGTTGTTGAGGCAGTTCATGATGGCGCCCACCTGGCCCGTGCTGTTGTGCGGCGCGATCAGTCCCGGGATCGACCAGCCCACCGGGGCGTGGAACGAGATGCCGGCAATGGCGATCGTGATCCAGATGATCGCGACGTTGATGTTCCGCGTGAAAGCGGCTCCGACGATCGCAAGCCCAAGGATCAGCCCAGCCACGAGAGCGGTCTTGCGCACGCGATCGGGATCGGCGCCCCGTTTGATCAGATAGTCGACGAGCCAGCCGCCGACCACGAGATCGGAGATCGTGCCGATTCCCCACGCAAAGAAAATGTACGTACCGGCCGTGAGGATGTTCACGTGGAAGGTTGACTCGAGATACCCCGGCAGCCACGTGATCATGAATCCAAACAGATATCCATACGCGGCAAAACCGAGCGTCAGGCCCCAGACCTTACGCCGGCGCAGCAGATACGCGTAGTTTGCGCCGCGCGGACGCCGCCCGTCGACCAGCTCCGGCTCGGCGCCTCCTGCTTTGATGTACTCGTACTCGGCGCGCGGAAGCCGCTTGTCTTCGCTTGGATTCCGATAGAAGACGTAGAACAGCACGAAGAAGATCAGGCTGAGCGCCGCGGTCGTCCAAAACATACCGCGCCAGCTAAGCGTCACGAGCAGGAAGGCGGTGAACGGCACACCGATCGCGCTCGAGAGTTTCGCGGCCGCATCGAAAAGCGAGGTAGCGAAACTGCGCTCGCCGCGCGGAAACCAGTATCCGGTCGCCTTCGCATCCGCCGGGAACGACGGCGCTTCCGCAAGCCCGAGAAATAGACGTGCTCCCACGATCGCCGCATACCCCGGTGCGAGCGCCGTCGCTGCCGCCGCGAGACTCCAGAGCAGGGCCCCGATGCGCGAGACGAGCGTGACGCCATAGCGGTCGAGGACGTAGCCGACCGGAAGCTGCACGATCGCGTACACTCCGAAGAAGGCTGCTGAGAGCCAGCCGAATTCTGCCGGACCGACACCGAAGTCGTGCTGAAGCGGTTTGGAGGCGACCGACAGCGCGCCGCGGTCGATGTAGTTGATCAAGACCCCGAGGCCGAGGATCAGCGCAATCCCCCAGCGCACGTTGGTGACCCGGCCGCCGGGTGCGATGCTGCTGCGTGCCATAGTTCCTCGCCGGATGGTCCGCCGGTGTCGGACGAAAGCGCGGATGACCGCTACGAACTCCTCAAAGGCCGTGCGCTGCAGGTTGTGCCCGTGACCTGCGACGGTCTGGACGCTGACGTTGTTCCCCGCTTGCCGAAGAAATGCTACATCAGTCGTCGACATCACGGAGTCCTCGCCTGCCGCAAGTACGAGCAGCGGCACCGGGTAATCGACGAGCAGCTCGCGGATGTTCCAACTGCCCGCCTCGGCGCCGTTCTCGCGCCCGAGCCGTTCGAGCGTCCGCTGCGACATCGGTAACATCGCGTGCAGTTTGCCGGCAACGTCGAGCGGATGCCCGTGCGCATACATCTCGTGAATCGCTTGCACGCGGCCATCGTGCCCGAGCGCAAAGTAGGGTCGCAGATCGTCGATGTAGTCGGCCTCAAAGGTCCCGGGCGCAACGGCAACCATCGGATCGACGGCGAGAACCTTGCGCGCACCGATCGCTCGTCCGCCGGCGATAGCGACCGCACCGCCCCACGAATGCCCGATCAGGAGATCGACGGGACCGTCGAGCGTCGCCGCCACCGCAGCCAGATCGGCCGTGCTCGTTGCAAGCGCCATCGGACCTTCGACGCTTGCCGAATCGCCGTGCCCGCGCTGGTCGTACGCATAGACGCGATAGTCCGGCGCGAGCCGCTCGCCCAGTCGTGTCCAGGCGCGGCGAGAACTCGTGAGGCCGTGCACGCAGAGAATACGGGGGCCACGGTCGCCCCAGCTCTCAACGTGCGTAAGCGCAGCATCGGGAAGCACCACCGTTCGCTCCGTACTCATCGCCCCATCCGCTACGGCTACCGCCGATCGATGCCGGACGAAATTGCCCGCGCAAGCTCGTTCATGCCGAAGAGCATCGACTGATAGTCGCCCTTGTATCCCGCGCTCAACTGCCGGGAGCGCCCGCTCTTGACGTCGACCACCGTAGCGGTCGTCGACCAGATCATCGCCATCGCGCGCAACACGGTGCCGTACACGACCGCATCCGCACCGCGCCGTTGCCCCGCGCGGCGCGCACACGAATCGTCCGCACACACGGCCGCGTCTCGCACCACGCGCGTACCGGGTGCCCTCAAGTCGCGCGCCAGCCGATCGCTCAATCCCGCCAGTTCGCGATGCCCCGGCAGCGGTGCATAGGGCATCCCGGGATCGGCCGCACCGAGGGCAAGAACGAGCACGACGAGCGCGAGCACTACGAGTTAATCACTACGAGTTTTT
>Ga0302326_10004893_pt1 | contig 30790 bp, 25 predicted proteins | sample Palsa_T0_3_FD_202264 | JGI IMG/M metagenome (GOLD analysis project Ga0302326, IMG submission 202264) | Peat permafrost microbial communities from Stordalen Mire near Abisko, Sweden - Palsa_T0_3 | ecosystem: Environmental > Terrestrial > Soil > Palsa > Peat permafrost | place: Sweden: Abisko... | reverse complement strand
GAGCGGCAGGCGTTCTTCGAGACCGTCTGGAACAGCCCCGGCTTCGCCAAGATCAGCACCAACTACGAGGACCTGCTGTTCAACCAGGAGGCCAACGAGGAGTGGTGCGCGTTCATGGCGGACAAGATCCGCGGCATCGTCAAGGACCAGGCGACCGCGGAGACGCTGATCCCGAAGGATCACCTCTACGTCGGCCTGCGCCCGCCCTACGTGACCGAGTACTACGAGATGTACAACAAGCCGAGCGTGTCGCTCGTCTCGCTCCGCGAGACGCCCATCGTCAAGGTCACCGAGACCGGGATCGAGACGTCGGACGGGCTGCGCGAGTTCGACGTCATCATCTGGGCGACCGGCTTCGACTTCGGCACCGGCGCCATGCTGCGGATGGGCATCGTGGGCGAGGGCGGGCTGACGCTCAACGACTACTGGGCGGACGGGCCGCGGACCTACCTCGGGATCATGACCCGCGGGTTCCCGAACTTCTTCTTCCCCGGCGGCCCGCACGGGGCGGCCGGCAACAACCCGCGCTACGGCGAGCTGCAGATCCTCTTCGTGCAGGGCATCATCGACTACGCCCGCTCCCGCGGGTCCCGCCGCATCGAGGTGCCGAAGGAAGACGAGCAGGCCTGGATGGACATGATCGCCCAGCTGCTGCCCTACTCGACGTTCATGAAGCGGGGCCAGTACTACGGCGGCAACACCCCCGGCAAGCCGCAGGCCTACCTGCTCAACCCGGGCGGCAGGCCGAAGCTCGACGAGTTCATAGCCAAGGCCGTCGACAGCGGCTATCAGGGCTTCTTCAGCGGACAAGGAGTGGCGTGATGAGCGGACTGCGACTGGACGGCCGCGTCGCGGCGGTGACCGGGGCCGGCCGGGGGATCGGCCGCGCTTACGCGTTGCTGCTTGGCCAGCTGGGGGCGAAGGTCGTGGTGAACGACCTGGGCGGGTCGACCCTCGGCACCGGCGGCGACGCGGCGCCGGCCGACGAGGTGGTGAAGCAGATCGAGGCGGGCGGCGGAGCGGCGGTCGCCAACTACGCCGACGTGTCCACCGTCGAGGGCGGCACGTCGGTCATCGACACGGCCGTGGAGCACTTCGGCGGCATCGACATCGTGGTGAACAACGCCGGCAACATGGTGTGGGCCTCGCTGCCGGAGGCGACCATCGAGACCATTGACGCGCACTACGCGGTGCACGTCCGCGGGTCGTTCAACACCCTGCACGCGGCCTGGCCGTATTTCCTTGAGCAGAACTACGGCCGCGCCATCCTCACCACCTCGGTCGGGATGTTCGGGCTGATGGACAACATCGGCTACGCGATCGCCAAGGCGTCCATGATCGGCATGGCCAAGAGCCTGACCGTGGGCAGGAAAGACGCCAACATCAACGTCAACTGCATTGCCCCCAACGCGATGACCCGGCTGGCCGCCCGCACCGAAGAAGAGCAGGCGAAGCTGCCGCCGCCGCCGGCCGAGATGGACCCCGAGAACGTCGCCCCTATGGTCGCCTACCTGGCCCACGAGTCCTGCCAGGTCAGCGGGGAGGTCTACGTGGCCGGCGGCGGCCGCTTCGCGCGCCTGTTCGTTGGGGTCACGCCCGGTTACCTGCACCCGGGGCGCAGCGGCGCGACCGTCGACGACGTCGCGGCCAACTGGGCCGCGATCAACGACGAGTCCGGCTACTACGTGCCCAGTGACCTGATGGACTGGTCGGGCCACTACCTGTCCCACCTGTACCGGTAGCCGGCGTGTCGGGCATCCTGGCCGGGAAGACGGCGCTGGTCACCGGCGCCTCGTCGGGGATCGGCCGCAGCACCGCGCTCGCCCTCGCGGCAGCGGGGGCGCAGGTAGCGGTGGTCGCCCGCCGGGCCGGGCGGCTGAAGGAGCTGGCGGCCCAGGTCGAAGCGGGCGGCGGCCAGGCCCTCGCGTGCGCGGCCGACGTCACCGACGAGGGCGAGGCCACGCGGGCGGTCGAGGACACGGTCGGCCACTTCGGCGGCCTCGACATCCTGGTCAACGCCGCGGGCATGACCCAGGTCAGCCGGGTCGAGAACGCCGACCTGACCGACTGGCGGTACGTGTTCGAGCTCAACTTCTGGTCCGCCCTCTACACGTCGCGGGCCGCGATCCCGGCCCTCAAGGCGGGCGGCGGTGACATCGTCAACATCTCCTCGACCGCCGGCCGGCGGGCGGTCGGCCCGACGTTCGGCTCCTATTCGGCCAGCAAGCACGCGCTGACCGCGTTCAACGAGTCGCTCAGGCAGGAGGTCGGGCTGGCGGGCATCCGGGTCTGCATCATCGAGCCGGGCGCCACCGCGACCGAGATCCACCTGGCCATCAAGGACGAGCGGGTACGCGAGAGCACCCGCCAGCACCTGGAGAAGGACGGCGCGATGCAGCCGGAGGACGTCGCCGCCACGATCGTCTTCGTGGTCAGCCTGCCGCCCCGGGTGAACGTCTCGCAGCTGCTGATCCGGCCCACCATCGACATCCGCCCGATGTAACCCCCTGTAACCGAACGAGAGCACCTGGAGCAACGACGTGGATATCGACGGCCTCGACTACACCGACCCGTCGCTTTCGCCCGACCCCTACCGCCACCTCGACTACCTGGCGGCCAACCGGCCGGTCTACCGGGAGCCGCGCCACGGGGTGGTGATGGTCACCGGGCACGAGGAGGCGATCACGGTACTGCGCAGCCCGGACGTGTTCTCGTCGGCCACCCTGATCGTCGGCCCTGACCCGTGGTCGCTGCTCCCGGAGCGGCCTGACGGGGACGACATCACCGAGTTCGTCAACGCGCACCGCGAGTACCTGCCGCAGAACGACCAGATCGTCACCGCCGACCCGCCCGTCCACACCGCTCAGCGGGCGCTGCTGATGGGGCTGATCACGCCCAAGCGGCTGAAGGAGAACGAGGAGTTCATCTGGCGGCTGACCGACCGCCAGCTCGACTACATCCTGCCCCTGGGCACGGCCGAGATGAACGCCGACTACGCCGGGCCCTACACCCTGCTGATCATCGCCGACCTGCTCGGGGTGCCGGAGGAGGACCACGCGATGCTGCTGGCCCGCCGGGGCATGGCCCAGATGCCGGGCACCAGGCCCGGCGCCGTCAGCGAGCGCAAGGCCCCCGTCAGCACGTCCGGGCACAACACGCTCGAGGTCTTCTACGACTACTTCTCCGAGCAGATCGCCGAACGCCGGCAGCGGCCGCTGAACGACGTGCTGACCGGCATGGCGCGGGCGCTGTTCCCCGACGGCAGCGTGCCCGAGCCGATCGAGGTCGCCCGGATCGCGTCCAACCTGTTCGCGGCCGGGCAGGAGACCACCGTGCGGCTGATCGCGACCGCGCTGCGGCGCATCGCCGACGAGCCCGAGACCCAGGCGCAGCTGCGGGCCAACCGTGACCTGGTTCCCCGGTTCGTCGAGGAGACGCTGCGGACCGAGGGCCCGATCCTGGGCGAGTACCGGCTGGCGGTCAAGACGACCGAGCTCGGCGGGGTGCACATCCCGGCCGGCACCCAGGTCTTCCTGTCGAACGGGGCCGCCAACCGCGACCCGCGCCAGTTCGAGTGCCCGGCCGAGTTCCGGCCGGCCCGGGAGAACGTGCGCCGCCACGTCGCGTTCGGCCTCGGCATCCACACCTGCCCGGGAGCGCCGCTGGCCCGGTCGGAGACGCGCATCACGATCGAGCGGCTGCTCGACCGGACGGCGGACATCCGGATCAACCCCGAGGCGCACGGCCCGGCCGGCCACCGGCAGTACGACTATATGAAGACCCACATGTTCCACGGCCTGACCAGCCTCCAGCTCGACTTCACGGTGCGGGGCTGAGCCATGGCCGCCCCAGTGCCTTCAGAAAACACAGTGCCTTCAGAAAACACAGTGCCTTCAGAAAACACAGTGCCTTCAGAAAGCACCGCCAACCGCGAGATACGCGTCGACCGGAACCTGTGCATGGGGTCGGGGCAGTGCTCCTGGTACGCACCGAACACGTTCGACCAGGACGACGAGACGATCGCCGTCGTCATCGACCCGGCCGGCGACCCGGCCGAGAAGATCCAGACCGCGGTCGACTCCTGCCCGACCCGGGCGCTCTCGATCGTCACCGATGAAGCCGAGGAGTAAAAGCCCGATCGTTGGCAGTGTTCCGCCGAGCGGGACTCCCGCGTTGTGGCGTCGGCGGTTCCGGACAAGAATGCCTTGCACGGCGTCGGCGGCGGCGGTGCACGCGCCGCTTGGCGGGATGCTTGGCCTCACGGCCGGAACCCATACCGACCTTTTTTGTTCTGAACGGTCAGTCTTATTCGCAGCCTGTTGACGTGAACTCCCCAAAGGCGCATTCTTAGGACCAACCGGTCGGTACAGATAACTATTCACCAGGGGGGCGGCGGATGAAGCGTGTGGCCTTCGTGACCGGAGGGGCGTCGGGAATCGGGCTGTCCATCTGCCAGCACCTGGCCAGAACCGGGCGCAGCGTCGTGATCGCCGACTACAACGGCGACGGGGCGGAGGACGCGGCCGCGGCCATCAGGGACAGCGGCGGCCTGGCCATGGCGGTCGCGGTCGACGTCAGCGACCGGTCGCAGGTCGACAAGGCCGTGCAGGCCGCCCGCGACGAGTTCGGCCCGGTTGGCATCCTGGTGACCAGCGCCGCCCGGTCACGCCGGGAGCCGTTCGAGGCGATGAGCGCGGAGTCCTGGCAGCAGATCATCGACGTCAACCTGACCGGCACGTTCCACTGCGTGCAGGCGGTGATCGGGGACATGACCGGGGCGGGCTGGGGCCGCGTGGTGATGATCTCCTCCTCCAGCGCGCAGCGCGGCGCCCCCGGGATGACCCACTACGCCGCCTCCAAGGGCGGCGTGATCGCGTTCGGGAAGGCGCTCGCGCTTGAGTTCGCCAAGCGCGGGGTCACGGTCAACAACATCGCCCCGTCGGTGATCGAGACCCCCATGGTGGAGCAGCAGCGCGCGGCGGGCGCCGTGGGGTCGAGCGAGGCGATGGCCCGCTCCGTTCCGGTGGGCCGCATGGGCACCGGCGACGACATCGCCGCCGCCTGCCTGTACCTGGTCTCCGAGGAGGCCTCCTACGTCACGGGGCAGACAGTCAGCGTCAATGGCGGTTCGTTCGTCGGATGGTAACGGCGGGCCGTGCCGCGGCGCAGGACGGCCGCGGCGGGCAGGCCAGTTGAGGAGTTGGTTAAAGGTGACTGATATCCGGCAGGTTGTTTCCCGCCAGCGCACCCGCACGATCGCGGGCGCGGTCGCGGTCGCGGCACTGGTCGCCGTCGTCATTCAGCAGTCGTGGGGCGGGCTGCCCGTCACCGGGAGCGGGATCCTCGGGTTCCTCATCACCGGGGTCGCGCTCGGCTCCATTTACGGCGTCGCGGCGCAGGGACTTGTCGTCACCTACGCGACGTCGGGTGTGTTCAACTTCGCCCAGGGCGCCATCGGCATGTTCCTGGCCTACGTGTACTGGGAGTTCAAGGTCGACATCGGGCTGCCGACCATCGTCGGCATCCTGCTCACGGTGCTGGTCGCCGCCCCGGTCATGGGCGTGCTGATCGAGCGGCTGATCATGCGGTTCCTGACTGATTCCCCGATCGTCGCGCAGCTCGTGGTGACGATCGGGCTGATGCTCGGCCTGATGGGCCTGGCAGCGTCGGTCTGGAACCCGAGCACGCCGCACACCATCCCCACGTTCTTCGGCTCAAGCGGCTTCAACATCGGCGGCACGTTCATGCCGTACTACCGGGTGGTCACGATCGTCACCGGGATCGCCATCGGCCTGCTGCTGCGCTTCCTGCTCTACCACACGCGCCTGGGCATCACGATGCGCGCGGTCGTCGACAACCGGGACCTGACCATACTGAACGGCGCCCGCCCGGCGTCCGCGACCATGATGGCGTGGGCGCTCGGCTCGTCGATGGCCGCGCTGGCGGGCATCTTCCTGTCCGAGGAGCTGAGCGCGCTCGACCCCTCGACGCTCACCCTGTTCATCGTCGACGCGTTCGCGGCCGCCATCATCGCCCGGCTGCGCAGCCTGCCCATGGCCTACGTCGGCGGCCTGGTCATCGGCCTGTCGCTGTCCTTCCAGGAGAACTTCCTGAACTGGACCGGCCGCTGGACGTCGGCCCCGCAGGCGATACCCGCGGTCATCTTGTTCATCGCCGTCCTGTTCATCAAGGACGCGCGGATCAAGGGCAGGTCCAAGCCGCGGCAGACGGCCGATCGCATCCCCACCACCCGCAACGCGCTGCTCGGGTTCGCGGCGCTGATCGTCATCGCGCTGGTCTGCGCCGCCACCCTCAGCCGGCCGAACCTGCGCGAGGTCATCCTCATCCTGCTGACCGCGTTCGTGATGCTGTCGCTGGTGCCGCTGACGGGCTGGGCCAACCAGATCAGCCTGGCCCAGATCACCCTGGTCGGCTGCGGGGCGTTCGCGCTGGTGGAGTGGGGCTTCAACGGGAACGTGCTCAGCCTGCTCATCGCCGCCGCGTTCGCGGTGCCCATCGGCATGGTGATGGCGGGACCGGCGATCCGGCTCCAGGGCATCTACCTCGCGCTGGCGACGATGGCGTTCGCCCGGATGGCCGAGTTCCTGTTCTTCGACCAGCCCGGCGTGTTCGGGAACGGCGACCGGCCGGTGGCGTCGCTGTCCGTGTTCGGGCTCCAGGTGGAGAACCCGTTCAGCTTCCTCGGCATCTCGTTCGCGGAAGACGCCGGGTTCCTGATCTTCGTGGCGATCCTGTTCAGCATCGTCGGCATGATCGTCATCCGCGTGCAGGGGCGTTCCTTCGGGCGCAGGCTGGTCGCGTTGCGCGACAGCCCGGACGCGGCCTCGATGCTCGGCATGAGCCTCACGCTGACCAAGCTCGGCGTGTTCATGTTCTCGGCCGCGATCGCCGGACTGGCGGGCGGCCTGTTCGCGATCTACTACAGCTCGGTCGGCACCACCGACTTCCAGCTCACCGTGGGCCTGCCCTACCTGCTGCTGCTCGTCGTGGGCGGCGCCGCGACGGTCGGCGGCACGGTGATCGGCGCGATCGGCCTGGTCCAGTTCGCCTGGTTCAACCAGGCGTTTCCCGACAACACCTTCCTCACCTGGTTCTCCAACCTCGGCCCCGGCCTGATCGGGATCGGCATCGGCCGGAACCCGGAAGGCGTCTGGGAGCAGAACGTCCAGGCCGTGCTCAAGCTGCGTGACAAGCTCAGGGGCGGCGAGCGCCAGCAGGCCGCGCCGCCCGCGCCGCCGGCCATCTCCGCGCTGGCCGAGCTGACCCGGCTGCCCTCGGCCCCGCCGCGCACCGCGACCGACCGCCCGGCGGTTGAGCTGCGCGACATCAGCGTCCGCTTTGGCGGCCTGCTTGCGGTCAACAAGGTCAGCCTCGACCTGGAGGACGGCCAGATCATCGGCCTCATCGGGCCGAACGGCGCGGGCAAGACGACGCTGTTCAACGTCGCCACCGGCATGCAGGAGCCCAACGCGGGCCGGATCCTCGTCGACGGCAAGGACGTGACCGGCGCCCGGCCGCACCAGTTCGCCCGGCTCGGCCTGGCCCGCACCTTCCAGCGGCTTGAGGTCTTCGGGTCGCTCACCGTGCGGGACAACATCCGGGTGGCGGCGGAGTTGCACCGCCGACGCTGGGCGCGCGCCGGCGCCGGGCGCCCCGACGTCATCGCGGACACGATCATCGAGCACCTGGGCCTGCAGGGCGTGGCGTCGACCAGGGCGGAGCTGCTGCCGACGGGAACCGCGCGGCTGGTCGAGGTGGCCCGCGCGCTGGCCACCCAGCCCCGGGTGCTGCTGCTTGACGAGCCCTCCTCCGGGCTGTCAGCGGCCGAGACGGACACGTTCGCCGAGCTGCTGCGCGGCCTGGCCGCCTCCGGCCTCGCGATCCTCGTCGTCGAGCACGACATGGGGTTCATCATGAACCTCTGCCACCACATCGTGGTGCTCGACGCCGGCCAGGTGATCGCGGCCGGCCCGCCGGCCGAGGTCCAGACGAACCCGCAGGTCCTCGAGGCGTATCTCGGCACCGGGGCCGAGGAGGCCGAGCTTGCCGCGGCGATCGGCATCGCGCCTGCGGCGAACGGCACAGCGCCTGCGGCCGACGCCGCGGCCGACGCCGAACCCACGGCGGCCCGCCTCGCCGCGGCCGCCCGGGAGCCCGCCGCCGTGCCGCCGCCGCAGCAGGCGACCGCGCCCGCGGCCGTCCGGCTCGAGGGCGTGTGCGCCGGGTACGGCGGCATCGACGTCCTGCAGGACATCACCCTCACCGTCGCGGCGGGCGAGGTCTGCGCGATCCTGGGGCCGAACGGGGCCGGCAAGTCGACCACCCTCAAGGTCATGTCGGGGCAGCTGGCGCCGAGCGCCGGCACGGCGTCCGTCAACGGCCGGCCGATCGCCGGCGTCCCGACCGAGCGCCTCATCCGCAACGGGCTCTGCGTGGTTCCCGAGGGACGCGGCGTGTTCCCGAACCTCACCGTGGTCGAGAACCTCAAGATGGCCACCTTCGCCGGGACCAGCTACGGTGACATCCTGGAGAAGTCCTTCCAGCTCTTCCCCAGGCTCGCGGAGCGCCGCGGCCAGCTCGCGGGAAAGCTCTCCGGCGGCGAGCAGCAGATGCTGGCGATGGCCCGTGCCCTCGCGGTGAACCCGTCCATCCTGCTCATCGACGAGCTGTCGATGGGGCTCGCGCCCAAGATCGTCGAGGAGCTGTACGAGGTGCTGGCCGGGATCGCGCGAGCGGGCCTGACGATCGTCGTGGTGGAGCAGTTCGCGGCCGAGGTGCTCAAGGTGGCCGACACCAGCGCGCTGATCATCAACGGGCGGATCACCTACCAGGGCGCGCCCGACGTCGTGGGCGAGATGATCAGCTCGGCCTATCTTGGCGGCGACCCCGTCGCAGGCGGCGACCCGGTCGCGCCCGCCGCCGCGGCCGAGCGGGTCCGCGAGGCGAGCGGGCCGCTGTCGGCCGGCTGACGGCTGCTCGCAGGCGAACGACCGCGATGACCGCGGTTCGGGACAGGAGGTTGCCATGACCGTCCGCGACTCCGCAGAGCCGCAGGCGCGCACCGCCGCCGGCGCGGTCCGCGGCCGCCGGGAGGGGAGCCTGTCGGTCTTCCGCGGCATCCCGTTCGCGCAGCCGCCGACCGGCCGGCTGCGGTTTGCGGCGCCGCGGCCGGCCGTCGCGTGGGACGGCGTGCGGGAGGCATCCGCCTTCGGCTCGCCGCCCCCGCAGTCAGGCACCTACGGGCCCGCTCCGCAGCCGTCCGACGACAACTGGCTGACCCTCAACGTCTGGACGCCGGCGCCCGACCCGGCCGCCCGCCGGCCGGTCATGGTGTGGATCTACGGTGGCGCCTACAAGGTGGGATCGGCCGACGCCCCCGGCTACGACGGCAGCCGCCTCGCGCGCGAGGGCGATCTGGTGGTGGTCACCTTCAACTACCGCACAGGCGTCGAGGGGTTCGCCCAGCTCCAGGGGGCGCCCGCCAACCGCGGCCTGCTCGACCAGATGGCCGCGCTGGAGTGGGTCCGCGACAACATCGCCGCCTTCGGCGGTGACCCGGACCAGGTCACCGTCTTCGGCCAGTCGGCCGGGGCCGGGTCGGTCGCCTCGCTGCTGGCCAGCCCGCTGGCGGCGGGCCTGTTCGGGCGGGCGATCGCGCAGAGCGTGCCCGGCATCTACTACTCGCCGTCGCTGGCGGCGGACATCGCCGGCGCCATCGCGGCCGAGCTCGGCCTGCGCGCGGCGACCGACGACCTGTCCGGCGTGGACCCGGTCCGGCTGGTGGCGGCCGGGGACGCGGTGGACCGCAAGCTCAGCCAGTACCAGGACCGGTGGGGGCGGGTCGCGCACACGGCGACCCCGTTCGCGCCGGTCGTGGACGGGGAGGTGCTCCCGGTGACCCCGTGGCAGGCGCTGGCGGCAGGCGACGCCCGCGCCGTGCCGCTGATCGTCGGTCACACCCGCGACGAGTACCGGCTCTTCCTGGCCATGAGCGGGCAGCTCGGCGCGATCAGCGACGAACGGGCGGCGCAGTCCCTGCGGGCGCTCGGCCCGGGCCCGGACGGCGAGCAGGCCTACCGCGCGGCCTTCCCCCGCGCGTCCGCCGAGAGCCTGTACGAGCTGGTCCGCAGCGACTGGGTGTTCCGCATGCCGACGCTGCACCTGGCGCAGGCGCAGGCGGCCGGCCAGGGCGCGGCCTACCTGTACGAGCTGGCCTGGGCCGCGCCCGCCAACGGCGGCCTGCTCGGCGCCTGCCACGGCCTTGACGGGCCGCTCGTCTTCGGGAACCTGGACGAGGGCTTCGCCGCCCGGCTGATCGGCCCGCCCCCGTTCCCGGCCGCCGAGGAGGTCTCCGCCCAGTTCCGGACGGCCTGGACGAGGTTCGCCGCGACCGGCGACCCGGGCTGGCCCCGCTACGACCCACAGCGGCGCCTCACCCGCGTCTTCGACCTGCCGCCGTCCGTCACCGCCTACCCGGAGGAAGCCTCCCGCCTCCTCTGGCAGGACCATCTCCCGCTGCCGCTGCCGCTGACGTCGGCGTTAGACCCGGACCAGTGCCTGCGCCGCGCGCTCGATGGCGTGCCGGTCCGGCAGCCACAGCTTCTCCAGGTTGGGCGCGTAGGGCGACGGCGTCGACGGCGGCGCCACCCGCATCACCGGCGCGTCCAGCGTCCAGAATCCCTGGTAGACCGCCAGCGCGGCGATCTCGGCCCCGATGCCGAAGTCGGTCACCCCTTCGTGCGCGATGAGCAGCCGGTTGGTCTTGGCCAATGAGGCCAGGATGGTCTCCTTGTCCAGCGGCGCCACCGTCCGCAGGTCGATCACCTCGGCGCTGATCCCGCGCGGCGCGAGCGCCTCGGCGGCCGCGAGCGCCTCGTGCACCATCCGCGACACGCTCACGATGGTCAGGTCCGTGCCCTCCCGCACCACCTTGGCCTTGCCCAGCGGGAGCAGGTAGTCGGCCGGGGGCTTGGGCCCCTTCATCCCGTACTGCTGGCGGTTCTCGATGAACACCACCGGGTTGGGGTCGCGGATGGCGGAGCGCAGCAGGCCGTAGGTGTCGGCCGGGGTCGACGGCATCACCACCGTGAGGCCGGGGATGTGGGCCAGCAGCGCCTCCAGCGACTGCGAGTGCTGGCTGCCGGAGGAACGGCCGCCGCCGAACTGCGTCCTGATGACCAGGCCCATCCGCGCCTTGCCGCCGGTCATGAACCGGAGCTTGGCCGCCTGGTTGAGGATCTGGTCGAAGCAGACGCCCAGGAAGTCCAGGTACATCAGCTCGACGATCGGCGTCATGCCCGCCATCGCGCCGCCGACCGCGAGCCCCATCACCGCGGTCTCCGAGATCGGCGTGTCGAGCAGCCGGTCGGGCCATCTCGCGTGCAAGCCGCGGGTGAGGGCGAACACGTTCCCGCCCTTGCCGACGTCGACGCCGGCCACGAACGCCTCGGGGTTGGCCTCGAGCTCGCCTTCGAGCGCCAGCCGGACCGCGTCCATGGTGCGGAAGATCTCCCCGTCCGGGGCCGGCGCCCAGTCCGGTTCGGGGACGACGGGCCGCGGCGCGTACACCGACGAGCGGAGCACGGCCATGTCCGGCGGCGGCGCCTTGCGGGCGGCGTCCACGGCCGCGTCGATCCTGGCCCGCACCTGCGCCTCGATCTGGTCGAGGCGGCCGGGCTCGACGCCGCGGCCGAGCAGCCGCGCGCGGGTGATCACGAGGGGGTCGCGCTGCTGCCACTCCGCCAGCTCCTCCGGGCTGCGGTACTTCTCCGGGTCGCCCTCGTAGTGGCCGTGCCAGCGGTACGTGGCGGCTTCCACGAACACCGGCCCCGCGCCCTCGCGGATGCGCCGCACGACGTCGGTCATGACGGCGGCGACCGCCTCCACGTCGTTGCCGTCGACCGACACGTACTCGAGCCCGTAGCCGGCCGCGCGGGCGGCCATCGGCACCGGGTGCTGGTCGGCGATCGGCGAGAACTCGGCGTACCCGTTGTTCTCGCAGAAGAACACCACCGGCAGCCGCCACAGCGCCGCCAGGTTGGCCGCCTCGTGGAAGGCGCCCTGCGCGACCGCGCCGTCGCCGAAGAACGACACCACCACGCTGTTTTCCTTACCCGCCCGATCCCTCCCCGCACCCGCCCGATCCCTCCCCGCACCCGCCCGATCCCTCCCCGCACCCGCCCGATCCCTCCCCGCGCGCAGTTTCGCGGCCAGGGCCGCGCCGCCGGCGATCGGCACGCCCGCGGCGACGATCCCGTTGGCGCCGAAGATGCCCAGGTCCGGGTCGGCGATGTGCATCGACCCGCCCAGGCCCTTGTTCGTCCCGGTGACCCGCGCGAGCAGCTCGGCCATCATCGGCTCGGGAGCGAGGCCCTTGGCCAGGCAGTGCCCGTGGCCGCGGTGGTTGGAGGTGATCACGTCGGTGACCGCCAGCGGCCAGCAGGCGCCGACGGCCGACGCCTCCTGGCCGATCGACAGGTGCACGAAGCCCGGCACCTCGCTGTCGCGGTACAGCTCTGAGACCCGCTCCTCGAACAGCCGGATCAGGGTCATCCGCCCGTGCGCTTCGAGCAGGCTCTCGGTCGGCAGCTCGGGGGAGTCCGTGGTTGGTGGGACGGTCGTTGCCTCGCGGGTGTTGGCCGGCACAGTGTTTGCCCTTCTGTATCGCTGAGAACTCGCGCAGCTCGCGTCTGTATCGTTGATAACTCGCGCAGCTCGCGAAGCTCGCGCTTGAGCACCTTGCCCGACGGGTTCCGCGGCAGCGTTTCCATGAACACGACCTGCTTCGGCGTCTTGAAGCCGGCCAGCCGCGACCGGCAGTGCGCGATCAGCGCCTCCGGGGTCACGCCGCTGGCCTCCTGGCCGGGCTTCAGGACGACGAACGCGCGCGGCACCTCGCCCCACCGCTCGTCCGGCGCGGCGACCACGGCCGCCTCGAGGACCGCCTCGTGCTCGTAGAGCGCCCGCTCGACCTCGGACGTGGCGACGTTCTCCCCGCCGGAGACGATCATGTCCTTCTTGCGGTCGTCGATGTAGAGGTAGCCGTCCTTGTCGAGGTGCCCGATGTCCCCGGTGCGGAACCAGCCGTCCGGGGTGAACGCGGCCGCCGTCGCCTCCGGGTTCTTCCAGTAGCCGGAGACCACCTTGGGCCCGCGCAGCGCGATCTCGCCCTGGGCTCCCGGCCCGGCCGGGGCGTCGTCCGGGCCGAGGATCCGCACGTCCAGGTTGACCACGGGCTTGCCGACCGAGCCGATCTTCGACAGCGTGTGCGCCTGGTCGTTGAACGTGTCGCCCGACACGGTCTCGGTCAGCCCGTACGCGTCGGCGAATCGCGCGTTGGGGAAGGCCGCGAGCAGCCGCTCGATGAGCGTCACCGGCATCTTCTCCCCGCCCCCGGTGATGAAGCGGATGCTGGCCGTGCTGAGCTGGCCGAGCTCGGGCGCCACCGCGATCGCGTTCAGGGTCGCGTTGACCATCGCCGGCGCCAGCCACACGTTGGTCGGCTGTTCGCGCTCGATCGTGGCCAGCAGGTCACCCGCGTCGAAGCGGGGCAGGATGACCAGGCTGCCGCCGACCCACCAGGTGCCGATGCCCGGCAGGTCGAACGCTCCCACGTGGTACATCGGCCCGGCCATCGCGGTTCGGTCGGCCGCGCTGAGGCCGAACTCGGCGATGTGCCCGATCGTCTTCCAGTAGAAGTTCCCGTAGGTGATCGGCACCCCCTTCGGGTACGCGGTCGTCCCCGAGCTGTACATCAGCCGGTGCAGGTCCGCCTCGGCCACGTCGGCCGGCGGGATGGATGCGCCCTGGTGCGCGCCGAGGAACGCCTCGTACGGGACGCCCGCCGCGGCGGCGTCCTCGCTCTGGCCGGCCACCACCACCGCCGGCCGGGCGGCCAGCCGGCCGCTGATCGCGGCGATAGGCGCGGCCAGCCCCGTCTCGGTCACGATCGCGGTCGCGCCCGCGTGCCGGATGATGTACTCGAGCTCGGGCTCGGCCAGCCGCACGTTGAGCGGGAGGAAGGCCGCCCCGACGCGGTTAGCGGCGAGTGCGCTCTCCAGGAACTCGGGGCGGTTGCCCATGAGCAGCGCCACGATGTCGCCCTTGCCCACGCCGGCCGCCAGGAAGGCGGCGGCCAGCGCGTTCACCCGGTCAAGCAGCTGCCGGTGGGTCAGCCGTCGGTCGCCGAAGACAACCGCGTCCTCGTGCGGCGTGCGGTCCGCGTTCCGGTCGAGGGACCGGGCGAGGTTAAACATGACCATCTCCTTCGATCGTCAGCGGAATCGAGCGTCACAGCAGCGAGTAGCCCCCGTCAACGGTGATCGTGGTGCCGGTGATGTACGCCGACGCAGCGGACGCCAGGAACAGGTAGACGCCGGGCAGATCGGCCGCCGTCCCCCAGCGGCCGAGGGCGGTGTGCTCCACGATGGCCTGCTCGCGGCGCTCGTCCCGCTGCCAGAAGGCGCCCAGGCCGGTCTCGAACCAGCCAAGCGCCACCGCGTTGACGGTGATCTCGCGCGGCCCGAGCTCCTGCGCCAGCGACCGCACGAGCGCGTGCACGCCGCCTTTCGAGGCCGAGTAGGCGGCGAGGCGGGCGTGCGGCCGGTCGCCGAGCACGGAGCCGGTGACGATGATGCGCCCGCCCGGGCCCATCCGGCCCGCGGCGGCCCGCGCGCCGAGGAACGTCCCGGTCAGGTTGGTGTCGATGACCTCGCGCCAGGCGGCGGGGGAGAGCTTGGTGATGTCCGGGTCCGCACGTGACACCCCGGCGTTGGCGATCCACACGTCGACGCCGCCGAAGCGCTCGGTCATCCGCTCGGCGACGGACTCGTTGAACAGGTCGTCGCGAACGTCGCCGTCGCAGACGAGGTGGTCGCCCGCGAGCCGGCCTGCCACCCCCTCCAGGGCGGGCTTGGACCGCGCGACCAGCGCGAGCCGGGCGCCGGCGGCGTCGAAGGCGGCCGCCAGCACGCTGCCGAGTCCGCGCCCGGCGCCGGTGATCACCACGCGCCGTCCGGTGACGTCGGCGCACCCGGAGGCAGGTGCCGCAGCGGGTTCCGTCTCTTCTAGGCTCACGAGACCTCCTCGCTGGCGCTCGTCGGCCGCATTCGCGGGGGCGTCGGCCGCATTCGCGGGGGCACTGTGCTTATTGATTCGCTCGCAAGCTCGCTCATAAGCAGCCGAGCTCGCGGGCGATGACCAGGCGCTGGATCTCGTTGGTTCCCTCGCCGATCTCGAGCACCTTCGCATCGCAGTAGAAGCGGGCGACGTCGCTCTCCAGCATGTAGCCGGCGCCGCCGAAGATCTGCACCGCCTCGCTGACCACGGAGGTGGCGACCTGGCTCGCCTTCAGCTTGGCCATCGCGGCCTCCTTCTTGAAGGGCTTGCCCGCGTCGCGCAGCGCGGCGGCGTAGTAGGTGAGCCAGCGGGCGGCCTCGATCTCCGTCGCCATGTCCGCCAGCTTGAACTGGATCGCCTGGAAGCCGGAGATCGGGCGGCCGAACGCCTCGTGCTGCTTGGCGTAGGCCAGGGCCATCCGCATCGCGCCCGCCGCGGTGCCGAGCGACAGCGCCGCGATGGAGATCCGGCCGACCTCCAAGGCGCCGAGGAACTGGGCGAGCCCGCCGCCGGGCTCCCCGACCACCTGGCTGTCGGGCACCCAGACGCCGTCGAAGAACAGGTCCCTGGTGTCCAGGCCCTTCCACCCGATGCCGCGCAGCTTCGGCCCGAGCGTGTAACCCTCGGTGCCCTGCTCGACGATGAAGCTGCCGAAGCGCGGCTTGCCCGCGGCGTCCTCGCCGGTGCGGGCGAGCACCGTGACGCCGAAGCTCATGTCGGTGCCCGCGTTGGAGATAAAGGCCTTCTGCCCGGTCAGCACCCATCCGTCCGATACCCGCTCCGCCTTGGTCCGCAGCGCCCTGATGTCCGAGCCCGCCCCCGGCTCGGTCAGCCCGAAGGCGCCGAGCTTGCGCCCTTCCGCCAGCGGCCGCAGCCACCGTTCGCGCTGCGCGTCGTCGCCGAACAGCAGCAGCGGGAGGCTGCCGATGGTGGAGTGCGCCTGCCAGGCCGCCGCGACCGACGGGTCGACCGTCCCGAGGGCCTCAAGCAGCGCCACGTAGCCCGCCGTGGTGGAGCCGATGCCGCCCCACTTCTCCGGCACCAGGGTGCCAAGCAGCCCTAGTTCGCCGAGGCCGCGCAGCAGCTCGGTCGGACAGCGCTCTTCATGCCAGGCCCGGGCCGCCACCGGGGCGATCTCGCGCTCCGCGTAGGTGCGGCCCAGGTCAAGCAATTCGCCCTCGAACTCGGTGAGTGTGAAGTCCATGGCCCTCTCGCCCGACGCTGTCCTACACTGACTGGTCAGTACATAGTAAGAACAGCGCGGCGCTACCGCAATGAGCAACCTGGAGGGACCTGAATGGCGAGCCCCGACGACGCGGCCCCCGTCCGCCTTGAGCCGCACCCGTCGGACGGCCGGCTCGCCGTCCTCCGCATCGACCGGCCCCCGCTGAACGCGTTCGACCAGCGGATGTGGGACCTGTTCGATGCCGTGACGGCCTCACTGCACAGCGATACGTTGTACCGCTCGGTCATCATTACCGGCGGCCCAAGGCACTTCGCGGCGGGCGCCGACGTCAAGGGACTGCTCGATCTCGCCCCCGACCAGTTCGACGCGCGCAACCGGGTGCTCCAGCGCGCCTTCCACGCCCTGGCCACGGCCCCGCAGGTGACGATCGCGGCGATCAGCGGCTACGCCCTCGGCGGCGGCTGCGAACTCGCGCTGGCGGCCGACTTCCGCTTCGCCGGGCGCTCCGCCGTCTTCGGGCTGCCCGAGATCACGCTGGGCATCATGCCCGGCTCGGGCGGAACGCAGCGGCTGCCGCGGCTCGTCGGGCTCGGGCGGGCCCGGGACCTGATCCTGTCCGGGCGCACGGTCGGCGCGGACGAGGCCCTCGCGATCGGACTGGCGGACCGGGTAATGGACGACGCCGGCCTGCTGGACGCCGCCGTTGCCGAGGGGCTCCGCTACGCGCGGGGACCGCTGGCGCTGCGGCACGCCAAGCGGGCGGTCAACGCCGCGCTTGAGCTGCCGGTCGAGGACGGCCTGGCGCTGGAAGCGGACCTGATCACCCGGTGCTTCGCCAGCGAAGACGGGCAGCGCGGGCTGCGCAGCTTCGTTGCCGAGGGGCCGCGGAAGGCGACCTTCCTCGGCCGCTGACCGCCGTCGGCCGGGCCGAGATTGATTCGACTGACCAGTCAGTTGTAACCTAATGACAGGCAGTAGCGTCGGACCTGATCATTTATATAGTCAACCGAAGCTCCCGACTAGATAGGCTGCAGGATGCCGCAAACACGGGTGAAAGACAAGCAGGGCAAGAGCGCCAAGTGGCAGCGGCGTCGTCACGAGATCGTGGATGCGTCGGCGACGGTGTTCGCCGCGCGCGGGTATCACGCCACCAGCACGACGGAGCTGTGCGAGGCGAACGGCATCGGCAAGGGGGCCTTGTATTACTACATCGGCTCCAAGGAGGAGCTGCTGGCGGCCATTCACGACCGGGTGATGGACGAGGTCATGCTGGGGGCGGAGCGGGCGGAGCTGGCCGGGGGGACGCCGCCGGAGCGGCTGGCGATGCTGGGCGAGGAACTGCTTGACGTGATCTTCCGGTTCCCTGATCACGTGTGGGTGTTCCTGCATGATTTCCCGGCGCTGACGGGAAAGAACGCGGAGACGTTCCGGCAGCGGCGGCGCGCCTACGAGCGGCGGGTCGAGGCGGTGTTCCAGCAGGGCATCGAGTCGGGTGACTTCCGGCCGCTGGACACCCGGCTGGCGGTCATCGCCTGGCTCGGCATGCACAACTACACGTACCTGTCGCTGCGGGCCGGCGGTCACTTCTCGGTCAAGGAAGTCGCCAAGTCCTTCGCCGACATCTTCGTCTGGGGAATCGCCACCCGCGAATAGGTGGCGGCTGCGTTCCGCTGAGCGGAACCGCCGGGGTCCGGACTGCAGGGTCATGTCTGACACTGAAGTCTCACATTGGTCTGAGAGTCTGGGGACCCCGCATGGCAACGGAATTCATCGTTTCCGGCGACAGCCACGTCGTCGAGCCGGTCGACCTTTATAAGACCCGCCTCCCGAAGAACATGCGCGACCAGGCGCTGTGGGAGGAGGACACGATCCTCGACGAGCCGCTCGTGCCCGGGGGCCACACGGAGTTCCGCACCGTGCACACGCCCGGGTACGAGGGGTGGACCGTATCCCGCTACCGGCAGTTCCCCGGCCCGACGCCGGACGGGCTCCCGTCGAGCATCCTGCGCGACCTGGACCGCGACGGCGTCGACGCGACGATGCTGTTCCCCAACCTGTCGTTCTTCGCCCTGTACACCGATGTGCACGAGCGCTCGATCGCGCACGCCCGCGTCTACAACGACTGGCTGGCCGAGACCTACCTGCCGCATGCGAACCGGCTGCGGCCCGCCGCCGCGATCCCCACCACTAACGTGGCCGACGGGGTCAAGGAGATCGAGCGCGCCGTCCGGCTCGGCCTGACCGCGCTCATCCTGCCCGAGATCCCGCAGCCGCTGCCGTACTGGGCACCGGAGTACGAGCCGATCTGGGATGCGGCCGAGGCGAACGGCCTGCCCGTCTTCTTCCATGTGGCCTCCGGCGGGGTCGACTCCAAGGCCGGCACCTCGGCCACCGGCAGCCAGGTCAAGGGCATCCTCACCGCGATGACGATGGGCAAGCAGGAACTCACCGGCGCCCTGCTGGCCGGGCGCACCATGGGCGGCGGTAACACCGGCGCCCTCAGCCCGATGCGGATCATCGCCGACCTGGTCAGCTCGGGGGCGTGCGAGCGGCACCCCAGCCTGATGTTCAACGTGATCGAGTTCAACGCGGGCTGGCTGGCGAACTACATGGGCTCGATGGACAAGTCCTGGCGCACCGGCACCGGGCAGGACCCGCACTGGTGGCTCGGCTTCTGGGACGAGGGCGTCGACCCGCACGACCAGAAGCTCATGGGCCAGATGTTCAAGATCAACGACCGCTGGCCGCTGCCGCTCAAGCCGAGCGAGTACGTCAAGCGCAACATCCGGGTGCAGTTCGCCGACGACCAGGTCGCCGTGATGTCCCGGCACATCACCGGGGCCGACACCATCTACTGGGGCAGCGACTACCCGCACGCCGAGGGCACCTTCCTCGGCAGCCAGGCGGTCATCGCGGAACAGTTCGCGGGCGTTCCCGACACCGACCGCGCCAAGATACTCGGCGGCAACCTGGCCAAGATCGTCGGCTTCGACGACTCGAAGAAGTTCGCCCCGGTCAACCCCCCGGCTCAGCCGGCCGTTCCCGCCCCCGCCTGACGTTACCGCCCCCGCCTGAAGTGTCAGGTGCAGTCTCTTAACTGATGCCAGCCGGCCGGCCGCCTCGCGAAACTGGGGGCATGGACCTGTCTGCCGTCATCACTAGGGGATTCGCCGTGACCGACCGGGTGCTTTGGCCGCGGATCATCACGCAGGCCGCTTGCTCCGCCAGCGGGCTTGACCCGGATACCTGGTACCCGGTCAGCGCCCCGGCGCAGGCCGCCCGGCTCGAGGCCGCCGACGCCATCGCGGTGTGCTCCGGCTGCCGAGTGCGCGAGGAGTGCCTGGAGCTGGCGCTGCGCGACTGGACGGTCGGCCAGCATGGCGTCTGGGGCGGCACCGTCCCGGCCGAACGGGAGCGGCTGCGCGCCGCGCGGGTCGCGCAGCTCTCCCGGGTGCTGGCCAGGAGCCGGGACGCCGACCGGGCCGCGACCCGGGCCGCCCGCCGGGCGGCATCGTGACCGCTGCGCGACGGCCCGGGTGCCCCGCGCTCGCCGCCCGCGTGGGGCAGTCAGGCGGACCGGGGCACCCCGTCTTCACCGGGGCGGGTTGCCGATCAGCGCGTGCCGCGTCCACCGCAGCAGCCCGCCCGCCGCGTTGTAGAGGCTCAGTCCCTGGTAGCTGGCGCCGTTGGGCAGCGCCCCGGTCCAGGCGGCCGCCACGGTGTCGCCGTCGGCCACGAGCGCGTCGATGGTGTAGCTGATGGGCCCGCCGACCTCCTTGATCGCGTGCTCGTAGTCGTCGCGCGCCCCGGTCGGCCCGATCCCGGGCGGCTGGTGGCCGTAATCGGCGTAGTCAGCCGCGACGCACAGGTCGAAATCCTCCGGGCGCCCGGTGGTGTAGCAGTCGAAGAACTTCCGCACGGCCTCTTCTGGACTCATCACGCGACTCCATTCCGGGACTCAGATCGGCACTCCCGATAGTGTCTCCTGCCCCGGCTGGCCGCCGCGCATGCCCCGCTGCCAGCGGGGGATGATGGGCACGTGGAAAAAGAGGTGATCGAGCGGCTGGCGCGGGAGCGCCTGGGCTTCGAGCGGCTCCGCCCCGGGCAGCTGCCCGCGGTTGAGGCCCTGGTCGACGGGCGCGACGTGCTGGCGGTGCTGCCGACCGGGGCCGGCAAGTCGGCCATCTACGAGCTGGCGGGGCTGCTGCGTGACGGGCCGACCGTTGTCGTCTCGCCGCTGATCGCGCTGGAGGATGACCAGCTGGCGCACCTGCGGTCGGCCGGGCTGCACGCCATCGTGCTCAACTCGCGCCAGCCCGCGGGCGACCGCGCGGCGGCGCTGCTGGCGGCGTGCGAGCCCGATACGTTCGTGTTCCTGTCGCCCGAGCAGCTGGCCAACTCAGAAACCAGGCGGACGCTTGCGCGCGCCGCACCGGGTCTTTTCGTCGTCGACGAGGCTCACCTGATCAGCCAGTGGGGGCACGACTTCCGGCCCGATTACATGATGCTGGGAGCGCAGGCCGAGGCGGTCGGCGCGCCGGTTCGCCTGGCGCTGACCGCCACCGCGGCGCCGCCGGTGCGCGAGGAGATCATCAGGCGCCTCGGCCTGCGCGATCCGCAGGTCGTCATCGGCGACTTCGACCGGCCCAACATCTACCTGTCGGTCCGCCGGGCGCTCACCGTCGCGGAGAAGCAGCGGCGCCTGGCGGAGGCGGTGACCGAGCTTGACGGCCCGGGCATCGTCTACGCCGCGACGCACGCGAACGCGCAGGCGGCGCACGACACGCTCGCGGCGGCGGGGGAGCGGGTGACGCTCTACCACGCCGGGCTGCCCGCGCGCGCCCGGGAGGAGGCGATGGCGGCGTTCCTCGACGGCCCGGCGCGGGTCATCGCGGCCACGGTCGCATTCGGGATGGGGATCGACAAACCGGACGTCCGCTGGGTGCTGCACTATGACCCGCCCCCGTCGCCCGACTCCTACTACCAGGAGTTCGGGCGGGCGGGCAGGGACGGGGCGCCGTCCCAGGCCCGGCTGCTCTACCGGTACGAGGACTTCGAGACCGCGCGGCACCTGACCGCGCGCGGCGTCTCCGGCGCGGCCGTGATCGACGCCGCGACCGAGCTCGCGGCGGGCCGGGACGCGCCGGCCGGCCAGCGGGGGCAGACGGCCGCGCTCGCCCACCTGGCCGACCTCGGCGCGGTGACCTGGCAGCCGGACGGCTCGGCCCGCTGGAGCGGGACGATGACGGTCGCGGAAGCCCTGAAGGCGTCGCAGGAGAAGACCGAACGCGAGGGCGAGGTCGAGCGTTCCCGGCTGGCGATGATGCGCCATTACGCGGAGCATCCCGGTTGCCGGCGTTCGTTCCTGCTGACGTACTTCGGGCAGGACTACCCCGGCGCCTGCGGCAACTGCGACAACGACCTCGCCCGCGATGACCAGGCGCAGGCCGGGCAGCCGGAGGCCGCCCCGGCCGACGTGCCGTTCGAGGTCGGCACCCGGGTGGTGAGCGAACGCTGGGGCGAGGGCACCGTCCAGCGTTACGACGGCGACCAGGTCACGGTGCTGTTCGACCAGCACGGCTACCGCGAGTTGTTCGTCCCGGTCGTGCGCGAACGCGCCCTGCTCCGCCCGGCGGGTTAACTCGGCGTTCCGCGCCCGCGCCGGGCCTGGGTCGGCCGGGGGCATCGTGGCCGACGGGCCCACCTGGATCTGCGGCAGCGCCGACCTACAAGCGCGAGCGAACCTCCCACAGATCGGGGAAAGCGGGCCGGAACAGCGTCGACCGCAGGTAGGCCGAGCCGGCCGAGCCGCCGGTGCCGGTCTTGGCGCCGATCACTCGCTCGACCATTTTCAGGTGCCGGTAACGCCATTCCTGGACGCCCTCGTCAATGTCGATCAGGGTCTCGCAGACCTCGGCCGCCTCGCCGCGGGCCTCGTAGACCCGGGCGAGCAGCGCCTGGACCTCTTCGCCGGTCGCCATCGGCTCGCGCGGGTCCCTGGCCAGCACCGCCGCCGGAACCTCCCAGCCCGTCGCGGCGAGGAAGCGCAGCAGCGAGGCGAAGACGGGCCGCCGCGCCATGATCTCGGCCAGCACCGGATCGGCCGCCGCCCGGCCGAAGTCGCGGCGGCCGAGCACCGCCTCGACGTACCGGAACTGGACCGACTGGAAACCGCTGGAGCTGCCGAGCTCGGGGCGGAAGCTGGCGAACTGGCGGGGCGTCATCGTCTCAAGCACGTCCATCTGGCCGACCATCGTCTTGAGGATCTTGGCGATCCGCCGCGCGGTCCCCAGCGCGGCCGCGCCGTCGCCCGCCTCAAGCCGGTCCTGCAGCCGCTCCGCCTCGTGCAGAATCTGCTTGAACCACAGCTCGTAAACCTGGTGGATGACGACGAAAAGCAGTTCGTCGTGCGACTCGGTCAGCGGCGACTGGCAGTCAAGCAGGTCGTCAAGGCGCAGGTAGGCGGCGTAAGTCAGGTCGGCGGGTGAGCTCACCGCAGCAGCCTAGCCGCAGGCGCGAGCCTGCTGCCCACGGCGAGCTGGCCAGACGCGCCCGACCCCGCGTCCGTTCAGAAGAATCAAGATCGTCACCCAGAACGCACGCGGCCTACTCTCACCCGCCCCAAGCCATCCCGTCCGCCGTCGTACGCCGCGACGCCCAGGTGCCCGTCGCCGCTGCCGAGCAGCCCCCGGACCCGCAGGGCCAGCAGCAGCCGGAACCGTGCGTCCGGGTCGGTCAGCGCGTCGCCGAACAGCTGGCTGACCTGCCGCAGGCGGTAGCGGATGGTCTGCGGGTGTACGTGCAGCCGGAGGGCGGCGGCGTTGGCGTCGTCGGCGCTTTCCAGCCAGGCGAGCAGCGTCCCCGCCAGCCGGTCGGCCTGGTCGGGGCGGAGCCGCCGCAGCGGCGCCAGCGCCTCCCGGCTGAGCGTCGCCGCCAGGTCGGAGTCGGCCAGCAGCACCAGCGTGGGCAGGTGGTCCTCGCACCAGACGATCCCGTCGGCGCCGTCCGCACGGCCCGCGCTGTTCGCGTTGGGTGCGCTGTCCGCGCCGCCGCCGCCGTTGCCGCCCGCACCGGCAGCGCTCCCGGTGCCCACGAGGCCGCGCCGGGCCAGGGCGAGCGCCTGGGCGGCCCAGCGCAGCGAGCCGCTCGCGTCGGCCAGCGGCACGGCCGGCCCGACCGCGGCCAGCAGGCTGAGGAGCGGCTGCTGACCGAAGAGCGGCTGCTGACCGGGGAACGGCGGGTTCCCGGCGGCTGGCAGCCAGCCGCGCAGGGCGGTCGCGAGCTGCCGGCGCCGACCGGGGCCGTCCGGGTCGGGGATGAGCAGGCAGGGATCGCGACGGGTCAGGTCGGCCAGCACGTCGGGCGGCAGCGGGCCGGGGCTGCCCCCGGCCATCGGGGCGAGCGCCACCGCGGCCACCCGGCGGGGCAGTGGCCAGCCCGCCGCCCGGGCCAGGCTCGCGATCGCCGGAGCGGGCGCGGCCGGGCTGGACGTGAGCAGGTCGAGCAGCCGCCGCCGCAGCGCGCTCGTCTCCCCGGCGAGTTCGGCCCTGGCCTCGGCGTACCCGGCCGAGCAGGAGGCGGTGAGCTCGTCCATGTACCAGAAGACCGTCTCGCCGATGCGGGCGAACGCCTCCGGGTTCCCGTTGCCCTGCCGGGCCTGCTCCTGCAATCGCTGCCAGGTGACGCGGGCGCCGATGCGCAGCGCCGCCCGCAGCGCGTTGAGGCTGCGCCCCTCCATCGCCAGCAGCCGCCCGAGGTCGCGGAACATGCTGGCGGCGGAGGCGGTCTCCGGCGGCTCGGCGTCGGCGGCATAGACGTCCGCGCCGGCGGCGGGCCGGGTCACGCGGGCGGCGAACCCGGCGACGGCGTCGCGGGCCACCCGGCGCACGGCCTTGGCCGCCGCGTCGTCGCCCGGCTGCGCGTACTCGTCGACCTCGCCCATGATCGCGGCGGTGATGTCCTCGGCCAGCGAGTCGAGCGCGGGCAGCAGCCACTCCGCCGCTCCGCCGGAGTCGGCCGCCTGCCCTGCGATCAGTACCTGCGCCGTTCCGCCAGGGCCAGCCGCCTGCCCGGCGGTCAGTACCTCGGAGTACTTCTCCACGCCTGCGACGTTACTCGCGAGTAACGAAGCTGTCACGTGCCTGTTTCTTGTTTTTTGTCGCCTCTTTTGTCGCCGCGTGATAACTCGCGGCCGGACTCGCTCACCGCCGTGAGCAGACACGCCCCGGACGCCGATCTCTAATGAGTTAGCAATTACCCCCTTTCAGAAGGAGGCGCCGATGCCTTCCTCGCATCGCCGGACCTGGCTTCGCCGCGCGGCGCTGGCGGCCGTCGCGACCTCAGCGGCGGCCCTCGCGCTCGCGTCGGTCCTGGTGGCTCCCGCCCGGGCCGCCACCCAGCTGCCGGTCAACTACGATTTCATCGCCGGCGCGACCGCGACCGCCCTGGCCCCGGACACCCCGCCGCCAGGCGCCAACAACTGGTCCTGCCAGCTGACCGCGGCTCACCCCGACCCGGTGATCCTCGTCCACGGGACCTTCGCCAACATGGACGACAACTGGCAGGCGGCCTCGCCGCTGCTGGCCAACAACGGCTACTGCGTCTACGCGTTCAACTACGGCGGGACGTCGTCGACCTCGCCGATCCAGGGGATCGGCGACATCGCCGCGTCCGCCGCCCAGCTCGCCACGTTCGTCAACACTGTGCTCGCCGCGACCGGCGCGTCCAAGGTTGACCTGGTCGGCCACTCCCAGGGCGGCATGATGCCCCGCTACTACATCAACTTCCTCGGCGGTGCCAGCAAGGTCAACGACTTCGTGGCCCTCGCGCCGTCCAACTACGGCACCACGCTCGACGGGATCACCGAGCTCGCCAGCCTGCTCGACGCCTCCAGCGCGATCAACGGGACGCTGAGCCAGGTTTGCCCGGCGTGCGTGGAACAAGAGCAAGGATCGGCGTTCCTCGCCAATCTCAACGCCACCCCGACCGTTCCCGGCGTCCACTACACCGTGATCGAGAGCGTTGACGACGAGGTCGTCACCCCGTACACCAACGCGTTCCTCCCGGCCGCGTCCGACGTCACCAACATCACCGTCCAGAACCAGTGCATCCTCGACGGCAGCGATCACCTCGAGATCGCCGCCGACCCCATCGCGCTGGCGGACATGCTCAACGCCCTCGACCCCTCGGCCCCGGTGCACGTCCCCTGCCTGGTCGTGCTGCCGATCACCGGCCCCGTCGGCCCGGTGCCGAACCTCTAGCGACCATCCAGCATCTAGCGACGATCCAGGGTCGCCTGGTACCTCCGGGCGTCCCGGGTCGCGCGAACAAGCCGGGTCCGTCCACCGCCGGGTGGACGGACCCGGGATGCCTAGGCTGAGGGGGTGAGCGCAGAACTGCCCGCCGTGGCCGAGGCTCGGATGGCGGCGCTCCGGTCCAGCGGCACGTGGGGATCCGCGCTGACCGCCGACGAGTTCGCCGCGATCCGCAGCGTGGGCTTCGAGCCGGTCGGGCAGGTGTTCGGGGCGGCCGTGTACGACGCCGGGGCAGCCAGCGGATACGCCTGCCCGGGGACGTCTGGAGCGTCTGGGGTGTCTGGGGTGTCTGGGGCACCGGGGACACCGGTGGCGTCCGGCCACGGGTCGCCGCTGAAGGCGGTGACTGAGGTGTCGGGGCGGGGCGGCGCCGGGTCGTTCGGCCCGCTCGTGCAGGCCATGGGCCAGGCGCGGCACACCGCCGTCGACCGGATGATCACCGAGTGCGCGCAGCTCGGCGGGCACGGCGTGGTCGGCGTGCACGTCTCCCGGGGCATGTTCGACCTCGGCGGGACGCAGTTCACCGTCCTCGGCACGGCGGTCCGCGCGCCGGGCGCCGGCCACGGGCGGTCGGCGCCTTTCACCTCGGACCTGTCCGGCCAGGATTTCGCGAAGCTGATCAGGGCGGGCTGGGTGCCCGTGGGGCTCGCGCTCGGCATCTCGATCGGGTCGCGCCACGATGACCGGGACACCACCCGCCAGGCACGCTGGCGCGCAGGCAACGCCGAGGTCGCCGGCTGGACCGATCTAGTCAGCCAGTCACGGCACGACGCCCGCCGCCAACTGGAAAGCGACGTCAGCCGGCTCGGCGCCGACGGCGTGGTGATCGCCGCGATGCCGATGCGGGTGCGCCAGCGGGACTGCCCGGCCACCGTCGGCCGCCGCGACCACATCGTCGAGACCTCCCTCATCGGCACCGCCGTGGCCAGCTTCTCCCCGGTCGGCCAGCGCGCTGACAGCCCGCCGCTCGCCATCATGTCCCTCGACCCCCAGCGCCGCCAAGCCGCCCGGATCCGCCTCTAGCCGCCTCAGCACTAGCTGTACGCCCCGGCGCCCGAAATGACCGTTTCACCGCTCCTCGACCGCGCAACTGACGCCCCAAGCCAAGCGAGCGGCGCCGCGTACTGACCAACAGTAGAGATAACAGCAAGAAGCGGCGTGTCGCCGAGGCTGGGACCGTTAGTGCTGGGAGTTATCCCGCTCACAGCGGGATAACTCCCAGCACTAAACGTCGTACCCACCAACACGGTCGACCGCGCACGGAAATGTACGGATAACAGCAAGAAGCGCCAAGCGCCAAGCGCCAAGCGCCAAGCGCCAAGCGCCAAGCGCCAAGCGCCAAGCGCTGGGCTCCGGGCTCCGGGCTCCGGGCGTGGCGCGTTCGCGCCGACCAGGCATTAGCGGGAATGATTTTCATTAGTGGGTTGTTGACGCATCCATGAGTCGCAGCACACTTCGCCCCGTTATCAAGCTCAGGTCGACCGCCGGGACTGGCCACACCTACGTGACCACCAAGAGCCGGAGGAATGATCCCGACCGTCTCGTTATCCGCAAGTACGACCCGGTGATCGGGCGTCACGTCGAGTTCCGCGAGGAGCGGTAACCCGCGCTCGTGATCGCGTGGCTTCGCCCCCCGCCGGAACCGTCCGCCGGAACCCCGCGTCGAAACCTCAGCCGTTAGGTGAAGTCCACCGTCACCTTCTTGACCCCCACCACACCAAGCACCTGGGCGAGCATCGCCCGGGTGCTTTGTTCTCCGGCCGCAAGCAGCGCCTGGTCGCGTGCCGCGGCCGCGTGGATCTGGCTCTCCGCGGCCACGTAAAGCGGCCGGTAGCCGTTCGGGTTGTTCCTGAAGTCCTGGGTCACGCCGTTGACCACCCCATGGGCGCTGGTGATCGAGCAGACGGCCGGGTCCAGGTCGGCCGGGCCGATGACGGGAGCGGGCATCCGCACGGTGACCGTGTCGGTGGTCTGATCGATGGTGACGTCCTTCTTGGCGAGCGTGCCGAGATTCACGATCGCGTCGTCGGTGCCGCTGCCCCTGAGCTCCATCTGATTGCAGACCAGGAAGCAGGGGATTATCCCCACGCTTTGCGTGATCCTCACGTCCACCGCGTACGAGCGCGTCGCGACGTGCACCTGCTCGATTTTGGTGAGCTTCCCCAGCACCACCGTGGTGCTAATCGTCGTGCGCGAGCCGAATGGGTTCAGTTTCTCGATCTTGGCTATGAGCAGATAAGCGGCCACGAGCACGATCACCACGACGACGATGATCGTGCCGATCATGCTGCCAAACAGGTGACCGAGGAAATTGCCGCTGTGCTTAGCTGCCTTTTCACGGCCTGCCGGGGGCAGCCGCCTGGTGTCCTGCTGCTGCCGCGTGTCTTTCGCCATGTCCTCACTCTCCGCCTTTTAAACGCCTGTTCCCGTCTACCCAGCGAGGAGCGGATTACCGTGTGGCCGGCCGCCTATTTGGCGTGGTGCCGCCCCGGCGGCATCACGGCGCTGCCCGGGTAACAGCAGTTGCTCGGCCGAGCACCACCAGCTTGTCCGCCCGTCGACCGCGGCGGTTTGCATCGGCGCGTGATCGCGCGGGCAGGTGGCTCCCCGGCGTCGATACGGAATGATCATCAGGGCATGCACCCCGCCGTCGCGCAGGGCTGACCTGATCGCGTCGCGGCTGGCCCGCAGCAGTCGGTTCTCCTCGGTCGCGGTCAGGCTGCCGACCGGCCGCGCGGGGTGGATCCGGGCGCGCCAGAGGATCTCGTCCGCCAGCAGGTTGCCGATGCCGGCGATCCGGTGCTGGTCCATGATCCGCGCCTTGACCGGCGCGGCGCCGCCGGCCGCCAGCGCCGACCGGAACTGGGCCGGCGTGATCAGCTGGGCGTCCGGCCCCAGCTCCTCGACCGGCGGGTTGAGCCGGACCCGGCCCAGGCGCCGGGGGTCGACCAGCATCAGGCGGCCGCCGTCGTCAAAGGTCACGGTGAAGCGAGCCCAGCGGTAATCGCCCGGCTCCCGGCGGCCTTCCCAGTAGTCGCCGCCGTCGACCTCGGTCCCGTTGGCGTCGGCGATGACGATCTTGCCCGACATGCCAAGGTGAATGCCGAGCGTGACCCCCAGCGAGGGATCGGTCCGGCACCACATGCTCTTCCCTCGTCGCATCGCGGCGGTGAACTCGCCACCGAGCAGCGCATGGCGGATCTCCCCGGGCGCGTGCGGGCGGCAGACGAAGGTGTCGGAGTCGTCGACGTCAGCGATGCGCCGCCGCAGCCCCTTCCGCTCGATGACCGCCCGGGCCGACTCCACCTCAGGAAGTTCCGGCATGTCACTCCTCCCGCCGCCAAAATCCACTCTCTGGTAGCTCCGCCGCGACGCTTGACACCCCTCCGCGAGGGCGCGGAGCCACGCGTCCGTTCCGGAAAATCAAAACGATCATCCCGAACGCACGCGTGGTTCCACCCACCGGCCCGCAGCTCACGCCTATTTTCCCCCGCTCCCCAACCGGCCCCCGGCCCACCGGGCGCTCGAGGCCCCTGTGGCTCGCGGGGTGGCCCCGGGCCCGGCCGGCGCTTGCGCCGGAACCCGTGATCGTAGAGTTGCCTCTGTGAGCGAACTGAAGAACCGTGTCCATGATCTCCTGCCCGGCCTGATCGGCGACCTTGAGGCCCTCGTGCGGATCCAGTCCGTCAGCGCCGACCCCGAGCGCCGGGCAGAGGTGGAGGAGTCGGCCAGGAAGACGGCCCAGCTGCTGGCGGCCGAGGGGGTCGGGGCCGAGATCGTGCGCGCGCGCGACGGCGCCCCGCCGGCCGTGATCGGCGAGCGCACGGGGCCCGCGGGCGCTCCGGTCGTGCTGCTGTACGCGCACCACGACGTCCAGCCCGAGAACGACCCGGCCGACTGGGACAGCCCCCCGTTCGAGCCCGCCGTCCGGGGGGAGCGCCTCTACGGCCGGGGCGCGGCCGACGACAAGGCGGGGATCGCGGTGCACGTGGGCGCGCTCCGCGCCCTGGGCGATGAGCTGCCGGTCACCGTGCGGTTCTTCATCGAGGGGGAGGAGGAGGTCTCCTCCGAGACCCTTCCCGACCTGCTGCGCCAGTACCGCGACCGGCTGGCGGCGGACGTCATCGTGATCGCCGACGCCGGAAACTGGGCGATCGGCGTCCCGTCGCTCACGACCAGCCTGCGCGGCCTGATCCGGGTGGACGTCGAGGTGCGCACGCTCACGCACGCCGTGCACTCCGGCATGTGGGGCGGCCTCGTCCCCGACGCCATCATGGCGCTGACGCTGTTGCTGTCGACGCTGTGGACCGAGGACGGCGGCCCGGCCGTCGACGGCCTCGTCTCGGCTCCCGCCGCCGACGTCGACTATCCCGAGGAGCGGCTGCGGTCCGAGTCCGGCGCCGCCACCGGGACCAGCTGGATCGGCACCGGATCGGTCGTCGAGCGGCTGTGGACCAAGCCCGCGATCACGGTCACCGGGCTGGACGCACCCAGGGTGGCCGGCGCCTCCAACACGCTCGTCCCGGTCGCCCGCGCGCGCGTCACGATTCGCCTCGCGCCCGGTGACACCAGCGCGAACGCCCTCACCCGGCTCCAGCAGCACCTGGCCAAGCACGTCCCGTGGGGCGCCCAGCTCACGACCACGGTCGTCGACGCCGGCGAGCCGACCGTGCTGCCGCCGGTCGGCCCCGCCTACGCCGCCGCGCGCTCCGCCCTGGCCGAGGCCTGGGACGGGGTGGCGGCGGTCGACATGGGCAGCGGCGGCTCGATCCCGTTCATCGCGGAGTTCCAGCAGACGTTCCCCGGCGCGAGCATCCTCGTCACCGGCGTCGAGGACCCCGACACCCGCGCGCACGGCCCCAACGAGGGGCTCTACCTGCCCGACTTCGAGCGTGCGGTGCTGGCCGAGGCCCTGCTACTGCAGCGCCTCGGCGGCGCCGCCAGCGCGGGAGATGACCGCAGCTAGAGGAGCGCGATGATCTCGGCGGTGGTGCCGGTCTGCCCGAGGGCGGGGAACACGCGCTCGAGGGTGTGCCGGTGTCCTTCCGGGGCCGGGTCGGTGATCGCGTCGGCGGCGATCGTGACGTGGTAGCCGCGGTCGTAGGCATCGCGTGCGGTGGACTCGACGCCGTAACTGGTCGCGACGCCTGCG
>Ga0302326_10004892_pt1 | contig 30791 bp, 29 predicted proteins | sample Palsa_T0_3_FD_202264 | JGI IMG/M metagenome (GOLD analysis project Ga0302326, IMG submission 202264) | Peat permafrost microbial communities from Stordalen Mire near Abisko, Sweden - Palsa_T0_3 | ecosystem: Environmental > Terrestrial > Soil > Palsa > Peat permafrost | place: Sweden: Abisko... | reverse complement strand
CGAGCAATGGGAGCGTGCTGGAGTTCTACGGCCCCGTCGTCAACAACGGCCTCATCGACCTCAGCGGCGGCATGGCGATCTTCCACAGCGTGTTCATCAATAACGGCAGCATTATTGAACCTGCTCCCGCCTTCCAGATCACCGGCATCGTCCAGCAAGCCACCAACATCCTCATCACCTGGCAGACCACCCCCGGCGAAACAAACGAGCTGCAAGTAACCCCCGGCGGCCCCGGTGGCACATATAGCACCAACAACTTCACCCCCATCTTCACCGTCACGAACACCATCGGCACCGTGACCAACTACTTAGACATCGGCGGCGCGACGAATAGTTCGCGTTACTACCGCGTCCGCCTCGTCCCGTAGGGCGGGTGCATCTTGATACTGCCACCACCGCCAAGACCCTACAATAGTGGGGCGAGCGTCTCGGCCGCCTCGTTGCAAGCTCCTAAGACAAGCGGGCGGGACGCCCGCTCCACTACAGTGGCAGTGCCAAGATGTGCGCTTTCGGCCCCGTAGGGCAGATCGCTGTCTTTGGTCTGGACGTGTTGTCGCGACAGAGGTATAATCGCTGCGGTTTTGCGGCATCGGCAAAACAATGCCGCGTCTCGTCTGACTCGGCTTTGATAGGAATGGTCTAGAGGGCAATAGATTGCATGTTTCTGCGAAACGAACCCAATTCGGTTGAGGCGCAGTTTTGCAATGTGGCTGGCAAACAGTGAAATGCGCAATAAATTGGCATTGAGCCAATTACAATTTGTGGTGCGGGCGGATTTGGCGACGGGGCGGCGTTTCCCGCTTGCCTTTTTGGATTGTTTCGGAAGAATGGCCCGACTTATTTTGATGGAGGATCATGGCACGAGACGCGCAGGACGATTTGCGGATAACGGACCAGTTTGATTTCGAGGTTTTCTGGGCGGAACACGGTAAGAAGATTACCATGGTCGTGGGGGCGGTTGCGGTCGTCGGCTTGGTCATTATGTATTGGCAGCACCAGTCGGCTATGCAGGTGGAACAGGCAACGGAGAGCCTGGCACGAGCACGGGATGTGTCTTCACTGGAACAAGTTGCGCGCGAATACCCCAATTCACCGACTGCAGCGGCAGCCCTGTTCCGGCTGGGCGACCTGTACTATCGAAATGCTAAATATACCGAAGCTGCAAGCACTTATGAGAGAATTGGCAGAGATTTTTCGTCTAATCCGCTTGCGCCGTCGGCCAGGTTGAGCCTCGCAACGATCTTGGAGGCGCAGGGTAATTTGGATGCTGCCCAGCAGCAATACCTCCAGATCGCTGGTTCGGGGCAGGGCAATTACCTCGCAAACGCCGCGAAGATCGGGTTGGGGCGCTGCTACGAGGCGCAAGGCAAGAAAAAAGAGGCGCGGCAGGTGTATGAGGAAGTCCTGGCTGCGGGTCAGAATTCACCGTGGTTTAACCAGGCGTACATCCGGTGGGTGGTATTGAGCCGCGACGCGCCGCCGGAAAAGCCCGAGGCACCGGCCACACAGCCATTGAAAACGTTTCCGCAAGGCGGGACGACATTCCCGTCGCAGCCTGCGAAACCATAGGCCACAGATCTGGCGAACGACCGAGAGTCATCTTGTGTCTTGACATCCGTCGGCGCATTCCTAAATACTGCGCCCCAGCTTCCGAGGGCTTTGATTTGAGGTTGTTGTATCTACTGCCTTGCGGGGCCGTGTCGGGAAATTGGGCGCTGGAGGACGAAAAATGCGGTGCTGCGCGCCAAAGTTCGGATGCCGTATTGGGACTTGACACGAAGTTGGCCGAGTCTATACTCGGCGCGTTAATGGAGGATGGGGGGTAGTTTTCGTTCCGCTTCGGGATGCAATTTGCAGTGGCAAGATAAGTACGGAGGCTTGTCATCGGCGCGGAAGCAGCCCCTGACAACTGAGAATCGGAGACCTGCGCCTTGGGTGCAGGGAACGTGAACAAAAAGGAGGAGAGCGTGAAGAGATTATGGCTAGCAGTTGTGTTGGTAGCCTTGGGGGGATTAGCCAGCAGGTCGTTCGCCGACGTTCAAAATATCCGCCTCAGCGGTGACATCCGCATCCGCGGGTATTTTCTTGATAGTACTGGACTGAACGATCCAACGGACACCACGTCCGGACAAAAAGACGGCAATGAAGCGTTCATCTCACAGCGAACCAGGGTTTCAGTCGAAGCCGATCTGGAAGACCACGTTCTGGTGGTTGTGACTCTGGCTGCCGAAGGTATGTGGGGCGCCGGTGCGAACACTGCCCAAGACGCTGGTGCGGGCCTTGGTGGTTTCAATGCCGCGACCGGTACGGTTGGCGGGAATCCGGCCATCAATCATAAATTCGATGTCGGTATTGATGAAGCCTATGTCCAGCTCAATGAGTTGTTCTACACGCCCGCGACGCTGAAATTGGGCCGCCAGTACCTGCATTACGGTCACGGACTGATTATCAGCAGCGTCGAGCAGGAATACAATTATGATGCCGGCCGACTGGTACTCGACTACTATCCCCTGACGATCGATCTCGTCGGCGCGGAATTGGTCAATAACCAGAGTTTTGCCGCAACCCCCAGCCATCTTGGCGCGTCCGACCTATTGTTTGTCAACGCCCGCTATGAATTGAGCGATTCAGCGATCAAGAACGTCGAAGCCTACTTCGGCTGGGTTTCTCAAAGTTCCAGTGGCCTGGGTGGACCCGGTACTGGTCCCACCGCATTTCCCGGTGTGCCTCCCACAACCGGTGGCGCATCGCCAATGATTATTGGCCTGCGTACCGACATCAATCCAGCCGATGCCGTTCAGATGTGGGCTGAAGGCGCCTATGAGTTCGGTGCGGATGGAGCCAACAGCGATAAAGACCTGAGTGCGGGTATCTTCAACTTGGGCGCCAAATTCACGATGAAGGACACGCAATGGGTACCAGCCATCAATGGCAACTACATCTTTGCGACGGGCGGCGGCAAGGACTCGGACGGCAACTTCGCCCCGTGGTTTGACTATGCGGAAGGCTACAACGGCTATCTGTTCGAGCCGTCGCTGTCCAACATCCACATCTTCAACGTGGGAGCGTCGGTCAAGCCCTACGAGAACACCACGCTCGCGTTCCAGACCTACTACTACATGAAGGCGAGCAATGGGAACAACGCCGGAAGCAATGGGAACGTTGATTTCGGTGGTATCGCCAACACACCGGCCGCGGATCGGGATCTCGGCTGGGAGTTGGACGGGATCCTCGGGTACGACTATAGCAAGGATGTGCGCGCGCAATTGGTATACGGCGCATTTATACCGCAAGGCGCGTATGAGCACGCTGGCTTCAGCCGTACAGCAGAGGAAGTCCGCGCGGAACTCAACGTCAAGTTCTAGCCTCAGTCACACAGCGTCAATTGCTGACGAAGGCCCCCGGACAGTTCCGGGGGCCTTCTTAGTTTGTGCCGCATTGCCTTGCCGCCGGCAATATGCTTGGATTGGTCGTGTCATGAAGCCTCCAGAACCACAGGAGATTTTTGACGTGGTCGACGAGAAGGACCACGTGATCGGGAGCGCACCCCGGTCCGAGGTTCACGCACGCACGCTGCGCCATCGCGCCGTGCATGTCTGGCTCTTCAATCCTCGCGGCGATCTGTTTGTGCAAAAGCGGTCGGCGACCAAGGACACGTTTCCCCGGTGCTACGATTCCAGCGCATCGGGTCACGTCAACAGCCGGGAAGAGTACGATGATTGTGCCCGGCGCGAGACCCAGGAGGAACTGGGTCTGGCCGTGCCGCAGGAACGGTTCCGCAAGCACTTCAAGATGGAGGCATGCGAAGACACGGGTTGGGAGTTTGTCTGGATCTACAGTGTGGTGACGGACCAGAGACCAGAGATCAATCTGGAGGAACTGGAATCCGGTGAATTCTGGACACCGGACCACACGAGGTCAATGTTGGAGGCACATCCCGAACAATTTGTACGGAGCTTCGGACTGGTTTTCAACGAATTTGACAAGGGCGGCCTGTGGCCGGCCACGCTGCCGTGAATTGCTGCCGAAACCATTGCAAACGAAGAGGTTTTTTCGTATACAAGGACTGGGCAACCTGAGTTGGGCGGCCCGAGCTGACTGATAACCGCACAGGAGATTTATGCCGACGGTTGAATTCTTGAATGCAGGCAAGAAGGTGGATTGCGGGCAGTATGCGAACCTCCGCAAGGTCGCGTTGCTGCACGATGTTGCCGTCTACAAGGGCATCGATGAAAAAGTGAATTGCCAGGGGAACGGATTGTGCGGCACCTGCATCGTAGAGATTGTGGAGGGAGCCGAGCATCTTTCACCCATGACGCGCCGCGAGAAACTACGACTCAACGGCCAGGCCGCGAATCGCCGGCTGAGTTGTCAATGCCAGGTCATGGGGGATGTCACCTGTGTTATGTCGCCGGCCTTGGATTGACCCCGGAACATGTCTTGCCTTGGACCGCCACACCGCAGTATAATCCTTGCTTGTGAGGCCGTCCTTTGGATCCGAGAGCCAGAGCCGAAACGGGAGTCGCTTTGAGGGTTGTTTATGGATTTAAAGCCATCAGTTGACGTACGGGAAGTCACCAAAAACCTGTACGGTTGGGCCAGCTTTCATCCCCAATGGAAGGTCGATTTCAACAGTTACGCTCTCAAGACGTCGGAAGGCGTGGTGTTCATCGACCCGTTAAAACCCGAGCCTGCCGTCATCACGAAACTGGAGACTCTCGGCGAACCGATCGCCATCTTCCTCACCAACGCTCACCACGACCGCGACGCCGATTGGTTCCGCAAACAGTACGGGATTCAGGTCTACGCCCACGAAAAGGCCAAGGCCGATTGCGATACGAAGATCGACGTGCTACTAATGGACGGGGAGCGCCTGCCGGGCGCGGTCAAGGCGGTGCATATGCCCGGAAGCTCGGCCGGTGAAACTGCGTTTTATACAAAGGCGAGCGGCGGCATCGTGCTGATGGGGGACACGCTGATGAACCAGACCGATAAAGGTCTGACGCTATTGTCCGACGCGTACGTCGAGGACAAGAAGCAGACCCTCCAGTCGCTCCGCAAGCTCCTGGAACTCGATTTTAAGATCATCACATTTGCGCACGGCGACCCGATCGTGCAGAATGCCAGGACACAGATCGAACAGTTCCTAAAAAAACCGAAGAAGAGAACCCAATGAGTCAACAATACAATAAAGTCGAAAAACGTCGTCGTCGCACCGCCTACCTCCGGCGCCTGAAAGCCCGGCAAAAGAAGTCCACCTCCAAAGCTGCGGCGTCCGCCAATTGAGTCACGATTCTCTTTGGGATTTCGCTCTCATGGCCGTTCCCACAGAGGATGCCGGAGACGTACAAGTCTTGCTTGGGGAGTCGAGATCCGAACCGTTTTTTTGAATTGACGCTTAGCTGGCCGGTAGGGGTTACTCCCTCAATGAAAGCGAGGGTGGTGACGAAACAGTCGCCGGCTCAATGAAGAACGCGTGGAGATCACTGGCGGTTGTGTGTGCGCTGGTGCTTGGGGTGTACGCCTACATGATGCAGTCGGGCTTGTTGGAACTGCTGAGTCCGAGTGCCGCTGACACCTACTACAATTTATTGATCCGGGGTTTTCGCGCTGGTCAGCTCAGTCTGCAAAAAGAGGTTCCGCCCGGGCTCGCGCAACTCCCCGACCCCTACGATTCGGTCGCCAATGTTCGCTATCGGCTTATGCCGTACCGGCTGCACGACCTGAGCTACTACAAGGGCCGGCTCTATCTCTACTTCGGGGTTACACCCGCCTTGATATTGTTCTGGCCGTTCGCCGCGCTCACGGGCCACTACCTGTTTCACCGGCAAGCCGTGGCGATCTTTTGTGCGATAGGCTTTCTGGCCAGCGTGGGCTTGCTGCACGCGTTGTGGCGGCGTTACTTTGCTGAAGTAAGCGTCGGGGTGGTCGTGGCGTGTGCGTTGGCGCTCGGCTTGACGACCGGCACGCCGAACCTGTTGTCGTGGTCCGATGTTTACGAGGTGCCGATCAGTTGCGGGTATATGCTGACGATGCTGGCGCTGGCCGCGATCTGGTGCGCGTTGCATGAGCCGGAGCGGCGGTGCCGGTGGCTGGCGGCCGCGAGCATCGCTTACGGGTTGGCAGTGGGAGCACGGCCCACGTTGTTGTTCGGCGCGGTAATTCTGCTGGTGCCGGTGGTTCAAGCGTGGCGTGAGCGGCGGCAGATTTGGGCCCTGCTCGTGGCGGCAATGGGACCGATCCTGCTCATCGGGTTGGGACTGATGCTCTACAACACCCTTCGATTCGACAATCCGTTTGAATTCGGCCTGCGCTACCAGTTGGCCGGGCAGTCGCAGGTTGTGCAGCAAAACTTCAGTCTGCGCTATCTCTGGTTCAATTTCCGGGTCTATTTTCTGGAACCGGTCCGCTGGAGTCGCCATTTTCCATTCGTACAAAAGATGGTGGCGCTGCCCTTGCCGCCGGGCTATGGCAATGTGGAAGGGCCTTTCGGCATTCTTACGAGCATTCCCCTGGTATGGCTGGCGCTGGCCGTGCCGCTGGGATGGCGGAATCGGTCGGGGCAGGCGGCCTCGACCTTGCGCTGGTTTGTGACGGCGGTGGCCATCCTTTTTGGGATGTGTGCGTTGACTCTTGGACTATTCCGTGGCGCATGCTTCCGCTACGAGTTGGACATCCTGCCAGCGCTACTGCTGCTGGCCGCGGTCGGCATCCTCGGATTGGAACGCGCGCTGGCGGACCAACCATCTCGAAGAAATGCGGCACGTTGGGTCTGGGGTATGCTGCTGGGTTTCTCGGTAGTGTTCAATCTGTTGGCCAGTGTTCAGTACCACGCCGAGGTGCACCATATTCTGGCCGTTCAATTGTCCGAGGCAGGCAAAGTTTCCGAGGCGATTGAACAATACAAGCAGGCACTGCGTCTCTATCCCGATTACGCCAAAGCGCACTACAATCTGGCGGTCGCCTTGGAACACACAGGGAAAATCGCGGACGCCATTCAACACTACCAACAGGCCTTGCGGATCAAACCTGATCTCACCGAGGCGCGGACCGCGCTCGCGCGACTGCAAGTTAGCCAGTAAGCAACATCTCTCGCAAGATCAACGAGCAACGTGCTGGCTCGCGCAATGCGCCTGCTATGCGGCGGGAACCAGGCCGTAGTTTCGGGCGTGCAACTCCGACAGTGCTGCCAGTTCGGCGGGTGTCAGGTTGGGCGTGTCCGATGCTGCGGCAAATTCGTGGAGTTGCTGCTCGTTGTAAATGTTTGGCAGCACCGAACCGATGCTCGGCTCGGCGAGGATGAACTTGATGGCTGCGTGGCCCAATGTTCGTCCGGTATCCTTCGTAAGAAACGAGACCTGCTCGACTTTCTTCAGGCCGTCCAGCAGCCAGGCTTTGCGTTTCTCGTCATCGGCCACGCGGAAACTCCGATGGTCGTCCTTGCTGAATGTCGTCTTCTCGGAGTAAACGCCCTCCAGCAGCCCGGAGCAGTGGGGGACGCGGGTGAAGACGTTGAGTTTGCATTCTTGTGCCACCGGGAAAATCGGCTCCCCGATCATTTGCTCGAACAAGTTGTAGATGATCTGCACGTGCGCGCCCCGCTCGCGTAGCGCCGCGATTCCCTCGGCAATCTGTCGGCGGTCAATCGCCGGTCCCAGGGCCACGCCGAATGCGAGAACCTTTCCGCTTTCACGCAGTTCCTGCAACGTGCGGAATACGTCGTCATTGCGGATCGTCTCGATGCGCGGGTTATGAAGTTGGTAGAAATCGATGTGATCGGTCTTCAGGCGACGGAGACTTTGCTCACACGCCATCCGGATGAAATCCGGCGACCAGTTGTGCGGTCGCTCGCGTTGACCTGCCTGCACGCCGGGGTGGTTGTAGAAATCGTAACCGAATTTCGTGGCGACCACGATCTCATCACGGTGTCCAGCGAACGCCTGTGCCAGCACCACTTCCCCTTTGCCGTCGCCATACACGTCGGCCGTGTCGAAAAATGTCACACCAAGATCAAGCGCCTGCCGCAACAGGCGGACGCCCGTGTCATAATCGTCATCGGCCACCCCCCACATCTTGGTGCCGACAGTCCACACGCCGAAACCAACTTCGGAAACCTTGAGTTTTGTGCCTTTCAGAACGCGATATTTCATGACTGACCCTGAGATGTTACTCGGCTAGCTATAGCGCAAGACCGGCGACGTGCACAAGCGTGAAGGGTATGTCTCATTACCACCACCGGATTGTAGCCGCGAATCTCATTCGCGGCGGTTCTCCTCGGCGAAAAGGTTTCGCCGCTACAAAAACTATTTCTGCGGCGTGGTCGGCACAGGCTGCGTGGGATGTGGCTGGGTGGTGGCGCTGGTCGGGGACTGTTGTCCCTGGCTGATCGCCCGCTGCCAGTAGTCATCGGAGTACGTCAGTTTGGGAATATTACTCCAGAAACCGTTGATCATCGCCCCTACTGGCGGCCGATAAATACTCGTTTCGCCATTGCGCGTGTCCAGCAGAAGCAACACCGCCCCTTTGTCTGACTCGTTGGCGACGACAATCTGGAACCGTCCTGTACCGGCCTCGTCCAGTTTTTCCTCGATGCGGTTGAGACGATCCTGCGCCTTGTTGATTTGGTCCTGGGTCTTGCCGGTTTGCTGCTCGATCGCGTCAAGTTTGGAACAGGAGGTTGTCAATAGTAGTCCCAGCACGCCGACCAAGTACGAAGCGATGGTTAATCTCGAGATGCGTTTCTTCATTTCAGCTGCCTCTTGTCCTGCGCGAGGCGTACCCCGCGCGAAGCTGCATTGTTTGTATCAGCGTCGCCCGACAACTGTCAAGCGATGGGATTTCCCGATGGACAGGCGGTGGCAGATGCGCTAAGTATTTGCCGGGCAATGGTAACAAGTTGCAATATCGCGTTCAAGGAATGGGCGGTCGTCGTGGAAGCATTGGGCTGCGGCGAGCAAGTTCTCATTCTCCGCAAAGGCGGCATCCGAGAAGAACGCGCCGAGTTCCACGTGAATAGTCGTGAATTCTGGTTGTTCCCGACGCAGTACCATGAGGGCGAGCGCTCCATAATTCCCTCGAAGCGTCCCGCCCTCCGCGACATCACCGCCGCCGCGCCGAAGGATGCGGTCGATATCGAATACTACGCGGTGACCGACCGCGTGATTCAAATCACGGACCTCGCGTTGGTCAAACGCTTGCAGGGACGGCACATTTGGACTGAGCAGACCTTGCAAGAGCGCTTTCGATTCGGTCGTGAGGCGGGACTGCACGCGTTGTTGACGCGGGTTTACCGGCGGCAGGCGCCCGAGCGTCTCGCGATGCGCGAATCATACGGCGGTTGCAAGAGTTGGGTGGAATTGGAGCGCGCATTGTCCACTGAAGGCTTGACGCCAGTGCTCAGTGATGTTGAATATAGCGCGCAGCGCGAAGGAATTTTGGAGACGTTATCCGATCATGCCCTTGCTTATTCATAAACGGCCCGACGGCACCGACAAGAGCCTGGAGTTCACCAATAAACCGCTCATCGTGGGGCGCCTCGCGGAGTCGGAGATTTCCGTGCGGGATGCGTTCATCTCGCGCGTGCATTGCGGCATCAGTTTTGCCAACAATCAATTCACCCTCAAGGACCTCGGCTCGACGAACGGCACCTACCGTAATGGCGCGCGCGTCTTCGAGTGCTCGCTCGGCTCAGGGGACAAGATTCAGGTTGGCAACACGACGCTCGTGTTCGAGGTCGATACAAAAAATGGCAACGCGCTCTTGCGGCAGGTCCAGCAGATGGTCGCGCCGCCGTTGACCGTCGGCGGCTCGTCGCCTCCACGCCCGGACCTCAAACAGGTGACGGCGCCGGTGCCAAGTGCGAAACCGGCTCCCGCCCCGAGCATCAAGACGGCCCCGCCGGGCATCAAACCCAAGTGAGTTTCCCACGGTGCCCCATCAACGTGGCGCGGAAATCCGCGCTGCCGCTTGCAATCATCGTCTGGTTGAGTGTCTTTGTCGTCCCGTCTGCGCGCTCCGAGGAGTCCACCAACCAGGTCAGGTCAGCAACGGAAACCGCTCGCGAAGAAGCCCGAGAACGGCGCGCGAGCCTGCCCATTGCCAAGGGGACATTGCAGGACATTGATTTGTTTCGCCGCCAGCTCAAGCTCAAGACCGAAGACGGTGTGCGCACATTCACCTATACGACGCGAACATACGTCTTCCGCGACAAGGAGAAAATCACGGCGGACAAATTGAAGGTGGGCGAAGTGATCGCTGTACGCTTTGATACTGACAAGGATGGCAACCACACCCTTACGCGCATCAAGACCGACAACCCACGGCCGCCATCGGAGGCGCTGCTGTCGGCCGTGTCGACCAATCGACCTATTCTTGGCGATTCGCTGATGCGGGACGGGTCGCCGGCGCCGACGCCCCCGGTCGTCTTGCCATGAGCAAGGTCCTCGTGCCCCTCGCGCCGGGCTTCGAGGAAATCGAAGCGATCACGGTGATCGATATTCTGCGGCGCGCGGGAGTGGAGGTCGTGGTGGCCGGAACGCGGCCCGGCCCGATCGAAGCGTCGCGCAAGACCAGACATCTTCCCGACTGCGCCCTCGACGACGTTCGTGCGGAGGATTTCGACATGATCGTTCTGCCCGGTGGCCAGCCCGGTGCCACCAATCTCCGTCACGACGTACGCATCAAGCGAATCGTCGACATATTGCAGGCGAAGGGTTGCCACATCGCCGCCATTTGCGCCGCCCCAAGCGTGTTGGCCGCGTACGGCATCCTGAAAGACCGCACGGCGACCAGTCATCCGAGTGTTCGTGTCGAGGTCGCGGCGAGCGCCGGGCAAATCTCCGATGAACGTGTCGTCATCGATGGTCCGGTCGTGACGAGTCAGGCTGCCGGCACGGCGATGGAATTCGCTTTCGCCCTCGTCGAAATTCTCTGCGGCGCCGCTAAAGCCACCGAAGTGAATCGCGGTGTTCTTGCGCGATTGTAGCGGTGGTCTACGACCGCTGATCGCGGGTGACACGTTTCATTTGAGAGGCTGTTGGAGGGCGAGCCTCCCGGCGGGCCGCTTCGCTCCAAACCATGGCTCGCCGGGAGGCTCGCCCTCCAAATGAACTGCGTCATCGGTTGGGTCTTACGCTGCGTTGCAATTCCTGGTGCGCGCGGTAGAATCTCGCCCTGAGGCTGGGTGAAACGCAGACGCACAATGGCAATCGCTTTGACCATCGCTGGGTCGGACAGCGGCGGGGGCGCGGGCATTCAAGCCGATCTGAAGACCTTTCGCGCACACGGTGTATTCGGCACGAGCGCGATCACCTGTATCACGGCCCAGAACCCCGACCGCATCAGCGCCGTGCAAACTGTCGGGCCGCGCGTGGTTCGCGAGCAGATGGATCGCGTCTTTGAAGCGTTTCGCATCGGCGGCGCGAAGACGGGGATGCTGTACGATGCCGCGATCATTAAAACCGTCGCCCATGGTTTTGCGCGCCGAAAGTTTTCCCGGCTGGTCGTTGATCCGGTCATGGTCGCCACCAGCGGAGCGATGTTACTCAAGAAAGACGCCATCGCGGCGCTCACTGGGAAACTGTTTCCGCAAGCCGCGCTCGTGACGCCAAATCTTGCCGAGGCCGAAGTGCTTGCTCATTGTTCCATTCGCACGCTCGACGAAGTGCGCGTGGCAGCCCGTTTGCTTGCAGAAAAGTACGGCGTGCCATTCCTTGTGAAGGGCGGGCATCTGCGCGGCGCGAAGCAGGCCGTCGATGTGCTGTTCGATGGTAAGCGCTTCCATGAATACCGCGCGTCGATGGTGCCGAACGTCAAAACCCACGGCACCGGCTGCACATTCTCCGCCGCGATTGCTGCCAATCTCGCGCTCGGTCACAGTTTGACCGGGTCCATTGCCCGCGCGAAACGATTCGTGACGAAGGCGATTCGAGAGGCTGTGACAGTGGGGAAATACTCGGCGCTGAAAACATGAAACGTCCGCTCGCGGGGCTGGCGGTCGCGTACATCTCGGGAATTTGGATTGGTTCACTGGTCGCCTGGCCGCTGATGGCATTGTTCCTGGCGGTCGTGGCCAGTCTCGTTGCGTTTCTCGTGTTGCAGCGGACGCGATTGGGACTACCCGTGCTGCTGGCGACGGTCGTCCTGTCGGGGACCCTCGGTTATCGGCATGCCACGACGATTTCCTCGCCGATCGATATCACACGGTTGGTCGATTCCCGCGATCAGAACGTCGAACTCCAGGGCGTCATCGTCACCGATGCAGGCCACGTCAGTACGCCCGCGAGCGAAACCGATACGGAACGGCTGCGGTTCACGTTCGAATTGAAAGCGATGCGACGCGCTGGTGAGTGGCAGGCCGCCACGGGCCGAATCCTGGTCTTCGTCAGCGATGCGCGCGAGGCGGCACCACTGCATTATGGCGACCGCATCGCTTTTTCGGCGGTGCTGCGCGTGCCGCAGGCCATGCGAAATCCCGGCGCGTTCGATTGGCGGGCGTGGCTGGAGCAGCGCGGGATCAACTTTACCGCGACGGTCCGGAAAAACGATTGGCTGGAGGTTGTTGCGCAAGGCGAAGGCAATCCGGTGATCGCGTTGTCATTACGATTGAGTGATTACCTCGAACGCGCACTGCGGCTCGGGCTTGAAGACGAGCCCAAACTGGCGGGAGCGCTGGCCGCCATGGTAATCGGAGATCGTTCGGAGATTCCCACGGAAACCTACAAGGATTTCCAGCGCACCGGGGTGTTTCACGTGTTCGCCATCAACGGGCTGCACGTGGGATTGGTGACGGGGATGGTGCTGATCGTGTTGCGCTTGCTGCGGATTCCCCGGCGATGGTGCGCGGTCGCGGCGGTGCCGCTGCTGATTCTGTATGTGTTTGCGACCGGTGCGCATCCCGGCGCGGTGCGGGCGCTGGTGATGGCGTGCGTGTGGCTGATCGGCTGGATGCTGGTGCGGCCCGCGGATTCGCGGAACACGCTGGCGGCGGCGGCGTTGGTGATTCTGCTGTTCGCTCCGACGCAACTGTTCGACGCCGGGTTTCTGCTGTCGTTTGCGGTGGTGCTGGCGATTGTGACGCTGACGCCGCTGATCGAGACGCGGTTGCTGCCGTGGATCGCGACCGACCCGTTTTTACCAGAAGAATTCGTGCCTAAATGGCGGAAGACACTCGGTCGGCGGCTGCGATGGGTGGTTCAACTGCTGAGTTGTTCCATTGCCGCGTGGCTGGGGCTATTGCCGCTGATGGCCGTGTACTTTCATCTGTTCACACCGATCAGCATCGTCGCCAATTTGTTCGTGATCCCGTTGTTGGGCGGCATCATCGCGCTGGGAATGTTGGCCGCGCTCGCGCATGCCACGGGAGTGTGGCTGACGTTGACCTTGAACAATGCGAACGCTGTTCTACTCAGCGTGATGATTCGCGGCGTCGATTGGTTGGGGCGTATTCCTTTCGGTCACCGCTTCGTGCCGTCCCCGCCGCCGTGGATCGTCTGGGTGTATTACGGACTCGGCGTGCTCTTGCTGAGCAAGGTCATCCCGTCGCTGCTGAGGCGCTGGGTCGTGGCTTTGATTGTGTTAATCATGGGCGCCACGTTGTTCTTCGGCGGCGGCTCGTCCGGCAAGGTCGAACTCACCGTGCTATCATTGAATGATGGCGCGTCCATTTTTCTGAGCGTGCCCGGCGCGCGCCACCATATGTTGATCGATGGCGGCGGCGATTGGAGCGGTTTGCACACGGTCATTCCGTTCCTGCGGGCGCAAGGCGTGAATCGTTTGGCCGCCATCGTGCTCACCTGCGGCGACAAGGCCCACGCGGCGGGGTTGAGCACGGTTGCCGGCGAAGTCCCGTCGCGCGAAGCGATCTACAGCGGGTTCTCCTCACGCTCGAAGTATTGCGCCGGGTGGATTGACGATGTGAAGGCGGACAAAATCCCGTTGCACGCGGTCAAGGCCGGCGACGAACTGGAGTCAGCGCCGAACGTCCACATTCGCGTACTGAATCCGCCTCACGGGCCGCCCGCGAACCGCGCCGACGACAACGCGCTGGTATTGTCCATCGAGTTCGGCCCGACACGCATCCTGTTGACGTCCGACACCGGCGAAACCGTGGAGAAACGTTTGTTGAAAGACAACACCGACCTCCACGCCCAGATTATCGTGAAAGGCCAGCACGGCAAAGAATCCTCCTGCACCGCCGAATTCCTCGATGCCGTCCATCCCGAAACCATCGTGCAGATCGTCAACCTTGACGACAGCCACCGTTATCCCGAACCCGCCCTGCGCGACCGTTGCGCGGAGCGCAGTATCAGACTCCTCCGCACCGACGACGCCGGTGCGGTGACGATTCGGTTGACGCCGAAGGGATGCGAAGTTCATGCTTTCCTGAAATAGGCTGACTATTAATGAAAGCGCCGTCCATTGAGTTGCTGGTGTGGCAGGCTTTTGCATGAATACGAAACGAACCTTCACGCAGCTCCTGCCGAAGGCGGCGAGATCGGCCGTGCGGAGCGCTTACGAGAATCTGGCGGATTTTTCCGCCGATTGTCTGGATTGGTTGTCAGGGCGACGGGACCCGCTGACCCCTCCGAGACGATTGATCCGCAATGTGGGCGGTGATTTCAAAGGCGTTGGCGAGACGTTTCTCCGATACCTTGTCGAGCTGTGCAATCTTCAGCCGCACGAGACCGTCCTCGACGTGGGCTGCGGCTGTGGTCGCGTGGCTGTGCCACTGACCCGATATCTCAATGACCAGGGAGGCTATGAAGGGTTCGATACGGACGCCAGGGCGGTCCAGTGGTGCGCTCGCCATATCACACCGCAGCACCCGAGATTTCACTTCCAGGTCTCCGACATCCGCAGCCGCCGGTACAATCGGCGAGGGGCGCACGAGGCGTCCGCGTACAAGTTCCCGTACGGGGACAAGACCTTCGATTGCGTGTTCCTAACATCGGTGTTCACGCACCTGCTGCCGGAGGGAGTGGAGAATTACCTGTCCGAGGTGTCACGAGTGCTGGACGATGGCGGCCGATGCCTGATTACGTTTTTCCTGCTGAACGGCGAATCACTTCCCCTCGTTAAAAATGGGCAAAATGGGCTGGATTTCAACCACGATCGTGGAACCTATCGAATCGCCGATCCCGATGTTCCGGAGCGAGCCGTGGCGTTTGATGAAGCCTTTGTCCTGAAGCTGTATGCGAAGCACGGATTGCACATTCAGGAGCCGATACGTTACGGCTCCTGGTGCGGCCGGTCGAAATCGTTTGATTATCAGGACATCATCGTGGCTTCGAAAAACCCGTGATGATGTGGGGTGCGCATTGCACTCAGTTCGAACCCACCTCGAACATTTCACACTTGAAATAGTCGTCCGAGTGGCGAATCTCAACAACAGCCACCGTTATTCCGAACCGGCTCTCCGCTATCGCTTCGCCCGGCCAAATCATTCCAGCTTGTCTGACCAAGTCATCCCCGTCAGTCCATGCCGTCGCGACAGTGATGATCAGTGGACGGGCGATTGGGCCACACGGGTGCTGAGGCGTTCCTACGGCCCGAAGCGAAGTCGATAGTACCGGGCGGGGGAATTGGTTGCGCTGGCGACATCGACGTAGTTCGTGTTCGACGTGGCGAAGGGGGGCGCGGGAATACTTGTGCTGATATCGACGAAGTTGTTGGTGGCGTAATTGCCGCTTGTGCCGTCCGTTGCTTGCACGACGTAGTTCGATCCCCCTACGGTGGGCCACGCGATGCGGACGTTGTTACCGTTGGTAACATTGATCGAGGTGATCGCAAACGCGGGCGCGGAGACTGTGATGACCGTGGTCGTCGTGGCGGTGTTGCCGGCGGAGTCTTCCGCCGTGACGTGAACCTGATACGTCCCCGGTGCGGGGAAGGTCTTCACCGGAGTCCGTGTTTCGTAAGCGAAATCGCCGTCGTCGAATGTCCAGACGACGTTGGTGGCGATGCCCAGAGCATTGGAGGCGGTGGCGGAGAAGTTGACGACGAGCGGGGCGACGCCGTTACTTGGGGTGGCGGTGACCGAGAGCGTGGGCGGCGTGAGCGTTGGCTTCAGAAACCAAGGGGTCGCGGTCGGGTCGGTCTTGAAGAATGACAGCAGTTCGCCGGCGACCTTGTACACGCCGCTGGTGCTGGGGTGCTGGAAATCGGTTTGCAGCACGTCAGCGCATAACCACACCAGGCCATCCGAGCGCGGGGTGGTGCCGTCCGCCCAGAGATACGGGCCCCACGAGAGCCACGGGGAGACGACGGGGCCATTGGTGGGATTGTAGTTCAGGTTGTTAGTGCCGTTGATCTGGTCTTGCACGGCCCATTTCGTGGACCAGCCCGACTCATACGCGTACGGCTCCGGGCTGAAGGTCGTGTTGGTGTCGGTCGTGTAGGCGCGCGAGCGGCACGAGATGTACAGGAGATGAATGTTCGGATAGTGAATCCGTGCATTGCGAGCGATTTGTTCCAGTTGGGTTTGCAGGTGCTGCGCATGAATGGGAAACGGGCCGTCGGTGGCCGCCGTCGACAGCAACTGCTTCATCCACGCCACCTGCACCTGGTTGGAGTTCACGCCCGCGGCGGCGAGCAGGACATCATTGGTGGCCCAGGTCACGGCATTGACATTGGTCCATTGTGGCGCGTCCATGCCGCTTTGCGCACAATCGACAAACAGCAGGCGCGGATTCTTGGCGGGATCGGCGTTGGCATGAGCTTGAAACGAAAAGGACCCATAGCTGGCGAATTCGTAGGTGGTGATGGACATGCCGATGGAAATCATCACGATCTTGCCGGTGTTGGTGTTGACGTTGCCGTTGGCATCGAGCGGGATGACCTGGTTCGTCGCAATGTTCAGCCCCGCGGCCAAGTGCGCGGCCGGGCGCGTGTTCGAACCATTGGGGTACAGGCCGCCGCCGAAGCCTTCGTACAGGCCGGGGCCGAGATCGTTGAGCGGCGTTCGGTCTGTGTTCGTGAGGGTACAGTCGGCGTAGGCCAGAGGCAGCCCGGAAATCAGCGCAACCGCAACGACTGCGCCCGAGAGAAATCTTTTTACCATGGTTTGCCCCCCGATTTTGTCGCGGCTACGACGTCCGCCATGATACCGAATGCTTACGGCTTGTGCAATCATATATCAGGACGGCTGCGCGGCTGGTTGACGACTCATTCCGGCTTGTCTGGCAAACAGAGGCTCGCCATACTGCGCGGTCATGACCGTAGTCATCAATGGACGGGTGATTGGGCCGCAGGGGGTGTTGGAACAGCATTGCATCGTCATCGACGGTGGCAAGATCAAGCAGATCGCGCCGACGGCGCAGGTGTTGTGGCCCGAGGACGCGCAGGTGATCGATGCGGGGGAGAACTTCGTGGCGCCGGGGTTTGTCGATATGCACGTGCATGGCGCGCTGGGGCGCGACACGATGGACGGCACGGTCGAAGCGCTGGCGCAGATTGCGAAGTTTCACGCCGCTGGTGGGACGACGGCAATGACGCCGACCACTACCACACATTCCGGCGAGAAAATTACCGCCGCGTTGCAGGCGATTGCCGACGCGATGGGGCACGATTTTGGCGGCGCGCAGATTATCGGGGCGCACATTGAAGGACCGTACATCTCGGTGGAACGCCGCGGGGCGCAACCGCCGCGATTCATCCGCGAGCCGAACCCGGCGGAGTATGGGGCGTGGCTGGATCGGGACGGGTTGGTGACGCAAATGACGCTGGCCCCGGAGTTGCCGGGCGCCTTGGATCTCATCGACGCGCTTTTGGAGCGGGAGATCCTGCCCAGTGGCGGGCACACCGCGGCGAGCCACGAAGAAATTCGGAAGGCCGTGGATCGGGGCTTGTGTCACGCGACGCATTTGTTCAATTGTATGTCGAGCGTGGCGAAGATGGGGCCGTTTCGCGTGCCCGGCGCGCTGGAGACGTTTCTGGCCGACGAGCGGGTGATGGTGGAGGTGATTGCCGACGGTAAACACGTGCATCACGAATTGATGCGGCTGGCTGTGCGGGCGAAGGGCATCGACAAGGTGTGCCTGATCACCGACGCGACGGCGGGCGCGGGTCTGGAGGAGGGTGCGAAGTTTTTTGTCGGGGAGACCGAAGCGATGGTGGGCGGCGACGTGGGCATGGTCGCGGATGGGACGGCGATGGCGGGCAGCGTGTCAACGATGATCCAGATGGTGAAGAACATGGTCGAACTCGTGGGTGTGTCGCTGTCCGACGCGGTGCGGATGGCGAGCTTGAACCCGGCGCGCGCCTTGGGAATGGGTGGTCACAAGGGCAGTGTGGAACCGCGCAAGGACGCGGATCTGGTGATTTTTTCGGGCAAGTTTGAGGTATTGAAGACGATGGTCGGCGGACGTGTGGAATACGAGGCGAAGACGGAATGAGCGCGATGATTCAGGTGATGATGCGATGATTGTGATTACCGGAGCGACGGGATTCGTGGGCGAGGAAGTCGTCAAGCAGGCGCGCGCGGCGGGGTTCCCGGTCCGTGCCATCGTGCGCGAGCCGCAATCAGCGCAATGGCTGGCGAAGAAATACGACGTCGAGTTGTTTCACGGCAATGTGTTGTTCGCGCCGGCGATTGAAGGGGCGATGCAGGGCGCGAACTGTGTCATTCATCTGGTGGGTATCATCCACGAGTGGAAGGAGAACACGTTCGAGCGGACGCACGCGCAGGCGACGAAGAACGTCATCGACGAGGCCAAGAAGGCGGGCGTGAAGCGGTTCGTACACATGAGCGCGCTCGGCACACGCGAGAACGCACGGAGCCGGTATCATCAATCGAAATGGGCGGGGGAGGACCACGTGCGCAGGAGCGGCCTGGCGTGGACGATATTCCGTCCGTCATTCATCTATGGCCCGAGGGACAAATCCGTTAACCTGTTCGCCCAATTGATTCGCCGCCTGCCATTCGTGCCGGTGTTGGGCCCGGGCAACACGAAGATTCAGCCGATTTCCGTGGAGAACGTGGCGAAGGCCTTCGTGGGAGCGGCTCGGAACGACGACAGCATCGGCAAAACGTACGACCTGTGCGGGCCGGAAGCATTCACGTGGAACGAGCTGTACGACAAGCTGCAAGCGATACTCGGCACGCGGAAGCCGAAGTTGCACCTGCCGCTCCCCATCGCCCGGCTCCAGGCGGCGGTGTTTGAGAAAGTTCTCACCAATCCGCCGTTCACCCGCGATCAACTGCTGATGTTGCAGGAGGAAAACGTGGGCGATCCCAAACCAGCGGAGAAAGATTTTCTTCTGCAACGGGAGAGTTTCGAGGAGGGCGTGTCGCGGTATCTCAAGCGCGCCACGTGAGTGAAATGAAAACAGGGAATCCGTAAGGATTCCCTGTCGTATTACTGAGATGTAAGAAGTTGATCGTCAGTTTTTGGGGGCAGGGGGTGGCCCGATACTGTGTGCTGTCGCTACCCCGTCTACTTCCGAGTACCGGACGAGAACCTTGTCGCCCACCTTGATGTCCGCGACTGTTGCATCCTTCTTGTCGGCGGTGCTGTACTTGGTCTTGTCGGTAATCTTGAACGTCTTGCTGTCGGTGTTCTTCTTCACGACGGCGGTGCCCGCCTTCGCGTCAATCGACTCGACCAGCCCGGTGTACTGCTGTCTCTTGGGCTTGGGCGTAGCGGCCGGCGCGTTCGTGGACGCGGGCGCGTTGGTGGATGTGTCTTGCGCCCGGACCGGGGTGGCGAACGAAAACGCAAGTGCGGCAATCCCCGATGCCATCGCTGCGCGTAGCAGATGTTTGTTCATGCTATTCTCTCCTTCTGGTTGTGACGACTTTGTTCCCTCGAAGCTTCAGACGTGGGTGTAGAGCAAAATATTCAGCCCGTCAAGGCTTTTTGCTTGATTCATTGGGCTTTCAAGTACACTCTCCGTCAGCCTCTTATTCAGCGAGCGAGGCGGAGTCTCACAACGTAAACCAGTTTTTGACGGAGATTCTCCACATGCCAGTTGATATCGCGAAAATTCGCACCGTAGCCATTGTCGGCCACGCTTCCAGCGGCAAAACTTCCCTGATCGACGCCGTGCTGTTCATCGCCAAGGCGGTGAACTCTCACGGGCGCGTCGCCAACGGGACCAGTGCCGCCGATTGTCTGCCCGACGAACTCGAACGCAAGATCACGATTCATACCAAGACGTTTCATTGCCAGTGGGAGGGCCACCGCATCACCCTGCTCGATACGCCCGGCTTTGCCGATTTCTTCGGGGACACGCTGGCCGCCATCCGCGCCGCGGACGCGGCGATCGTCGTCGTCGATGGCGTGGTCGGTGTCGAGGTCGGCACGCGTCGCATCTGGAAGATGCTCGACGAGATGAAAAAGCCGCGGCTCGTGTTTGTGAACAAGCTCGACAAGGAAAACAGCGATTTTTTCCGGTGCGTGGAACAAATTCGCAATGTATTCGGGAAGAACTGCATCCCGTTCGAGATGCCGGTTGGCGCGGAGTCGGCTTTCTCCAAGGTGTTGAACCTGCGGACGACGCCCGAAGCGGATGTGCCCGCCGAATTACGTGACCAATTCCACAAGGCCCACGAGAGCCTCGAAGAAGCGGCTGCCGAACAGGACGACAAATTGCTCGAAGAATTCCTCGGTGGCCAGGCGCTCACGGTCGACGAGATCACCAAGGGCACGCACGTCGGCGTCGCGCGCGGGACGACGGTGCCTATCTATTGCGGTTGCGTGGAAAAAGAACTCGGTGTGCGCAATCTGCTCGAAGGCGTCACCGCATTGTTGCCGTCACCGGCCGATGTTGGCGCGGTGGCCACGGACGACGGCGGCAGCGTCGAGCCCAAGGCGAACGCGCCGTTCAGCGGGTTTGTGTTCAAGGCGACGGTGGACCCGTACGCGGGGCATCTGGCGTATGTGCGCGTGATTTCGGGCACGTTGAAAGCCGATATGGACGTGGTGAATGCCACGCGCAGCGGGAAGGAGCGCATCCCGCAGTTGTTGAGCATGCAGGGCAAGACGCAGTCCATTGTTGGTGAAGTCGGTCCCGGCGAAATCGTGGCACTGGCCAAGCTCAAGGACACGCACATCAACAATACGCTATGCGATCCCGCCAAGCCGGTGAAGTTCCCGCCGATCAAGTTCCCCAGGCCCGTGATGAGCCACGCGGTGCACCCGCACACCACGAAGGACGAGGAGAAAATCAGCATCGCGTTGCATCGGTTGGTGGAAGAGGACCCGACGTTTCACATGGAACGCAATCCGAACACGAAAGAGCTGATCATTTCCGGCATGGGCGACCAGCACCTCGCCGTCGTAGTGGATAATCTGAAGAAGCGGCTGGGCGTCAACGTCGACCTCAGTACGCCGAAGGTCGATTACAAGGAAACCATCACGTCCAAGGGCGACGGCCATTACAAGCACAAGAAACAATCCGGCGGTCACGGCCAATACGGCGAAGCGTACGTCAAGATCGAGCCCCGTGAACGGGGCATGGGGTTTGAGTTCGCCAGCGAAGTGGTCGGCGGCTCCATCCCGCGCAATTTTATCCCCGCCGTCGAAAAAGGCTGCGTCGAAGGATTACAGTCCGGCGTCGTGGCGGGGTTTCCCGTGGTCGACGTCCGCGCGATTGTGTACGACGGCTCGTATCACGACGTCGACTCCAACGAAATCAGTTTCAAGATCGCGGGCCTGCACGCGTTCAAGGAAGCGATGCAGAAAGCCCGTCCCGCGCTGCTCGAACCGATCATGGGCGTCACCGTGTTCGTGCCCGACCAGTACATGGGCGACATCACCGGCGACCTCAACCACCGCCGCGGCCGCATCCTTACCGTCGAGGCCGCTGACGGCCTGCAAGCCATCAAGGCGCAGGTGCCGCAGTCCGAGTTGTTCAAGTACGCCAGCGAACTGCGCTCGATGACCGGTGGCCGCGCCTCATTCGAGATGGAATTCTCCCATTACGAACAAGTCCCCCAGAACGTCGCCCAAAAAGTCGTCACCGAATCCCAATCCGCCAAGAAGGCCGAACACGTCTAGTGGCGCGGGCGTCCCGCCCGTGTTGTTGAACAGGCGTCCCGCCTGTTCCGTTTACTCCCCACCGGCAGCGCAACGCGCGCTGGATGCGGAGCAGAGTTCCGGCAAGGGCGTCGATTTGTCCGGAGGCTAGACTTCTTCGATCTCCACGATGCGCACTTCGCGCACCGCGTGATCTACCCAGTAGGCAAAAACCCATGCATCGACGAGCAGATGATCAATGTCCCGTCCTGACTCATCCCTCACGGCATAATCACTCACGACGAAGGGGGCGGCCGCCAGCGTGCGGGCCAGTTGGAGGAGATGGCGCTGCTTGGTCTTCGAGAGAGAAATGATGTAGTCGGCGACGCTTTCGTCAAAGACGCACTGGTAGGCGGTCGGTCTAGCCACGCGCCAGCCGTTGCTCCAGCTCTTTCAACGGAAGTTTGCGACCGGCATCCATGTCCCGCATCCTCTTGGAGGCGAGTCGTCGCCAAGCGGCACCCTGATGTCTCAGGCGGATCAAATACGCGGCCAATTCGCGGCGTTCCCGCGCCGGCAACCGCGACAACTCCTGCTTCAATTGGAGCAACGTCATGACACAACAGTAGGTAAATGGTCTCTCGCTGTCAAGTAACCGACATCCCGTGGTTTTGTAGGGCGAGCGTCCCGCTTGCCGTCGCAGATTGCCGCCGTAGAACGGGCTTCCAGCCCGTTCATTCGTACGAAGTGGCGCGGGCCCTGGTCGCCTTCGGCGCCGCCAGAGGCGGGTAAACGTCTCGCCCGCCTTGTTGAACAGGCGTCCCGCCTGTTAATTCTATGTAACTCAACAGGCGAGACGCCTGTTCAACTTACTCCCCGCCAACCAGCTCGTCCCACCGGCACCGCAACGCGGGCTGGACGCGCAACAGGACGGTCAGAAGAATGTTGATATCGATGGCCTACAGGTGTCCGAAAGTCCGCCCAGCGCAAGGGAGATTCCGTGCCGTCAGTCGGGGAATGGGCTTGAAATCCATATTGGACATGGCATACTCTCGACCAATCACGCGTGAGGAAACTAGGATAGTCACGGGTCCAGGTCATATGGGAATTGTCGGATGACTGTTCAACTGAATTCGATGCGTGAGAGAGGAATACGTCGTATGAAAAGTCGAACCCTCTCGTTTCTTGGTTTCATCATCTCGGCGTCGACAGGAATTCTCTGGGAAGGCCCTGTTTTGGGCCAAGACCCCGGCACAAACTCGTACATCGACTTTGGATGGCCGACAACCACGCAGCGCGTGTACTATGCCGACCCGTTTACCTGTCTGGCCCACGTAATCAACAATTGCTACGCCTACGTGCCGCCTGGCCAGTTTACCTACAGCAAAAGCAATTCGGTCGTAAATACGCCGGGGTTTGTTGCGCTAGTTCTGGTGAACCTTAGCTATCTAACCAACTTCGTGATTAGTGGAAGCGCGGGTACCCACTTAATCTTCGACAACATCTGCACGAACGATTTGCCCGGTACAAGCGTAAACCTGTTTAATTTCGATGGAGCCGCCAACGGGATCATCCAGAATCTGGAAATCGAGTCCAAACGGCGATACTCATCGCAGTCGAATTTCAACTTCGACTGTTTCGCCGGTTCGGCACCCACCAATTTCCTCATCCAAAATGTTCACGGTCAGGCCGATTGGTATGTTCAAAGTGCAGCCCCGTATGCTCACTCCGACGCCTTTCTGGTATCGGTAACCTTAGACTCGGCCAACTTGGTGATGAACAACTGCCAGTATGGGATTTTGGTGCCACCCAGTATCTACAACGCGCAGAATTTTCCACCTAGTACCGCTAACTTAACGTGGAGCATCACCCACGGTAACAATGGAAATATGATAATCAGCAACTGCGTCCAGTATGGCATCGAATTTTGGCAAATCGACCAGACCAACAATGGCAATGGCGTAGAGCCACAAATGGTCAATCTTCAATGTCGTTATCCGGGTGCTCTGATCGCCTGGTACCTAAACATCTACGCAACAGACTTTACCAACGCCTCGGTCTGGTTCAACGAGGAGCAAAATCTCACCTACTACCTGTCCGGCACCGACCCAGTCTTCGTCGGCTACGACCAGTACACGAATCTCGACGCCGTTAGCGTCTACTTTCCGGTGATGACGGGGTCGGCTAGTTTCGACGCTGCCCCAACCAACGGTCTTGCCCCGCTACCGGTGACCTTTACGGACACATCGGTCGGCAGCATTACCAACTGGTTTTGGGATTTTGGCGACGGGACTACAACCAACCTCATGACTACATGGGTGAGTCATATGTACGCTTCAACGGGCACATTCACCGTCACCGAAATCATCACTTCCCCCGGCGGCTCGCTCACCAATACCCAAGCGAACTGCATCACCGTGTCGCCGCCGTCGGTCAATTTCACCGCAGCCCCGACCAACGGTATTGCTCCGCTGACAGTGACCTTTACCGATACCTCGGTCGCCTGCATTACCAACAGGTTTTGGAATTTTGGGGACGGCAACGCCACCAATCTCACGACCGGAAATGTGCGCCATACTTTCGCAAATGCCGGTACCTACACCGTAACGGAAATCGTCAGCATCCCCGGCGGCTCGCTCACCAATACCTATGTGAACTGCATCACCGTGCCGCTATCGGCCACCTTCACAGCCACCCCGACGCTTGGCGTAGAACCGATGACCGTGACCTTCACCGACACGTCAACGGGGATCATCACGAATCGGTTCTGGGATTTTGGCGACGGCACGACGACCAACACGACGCTTAACAGCGTGGTTCACACCTACGCGGTGGGCAGTTATACCGTCGAGCTGCTGGTAGCCGGTCCCGCTGCTGTCGGCACCAATATCCAGTCAAATTACATCACGGTGTTGCCGGCTGCCTATCACACCTGGCAGATTCAATACTTTGAATACACCAACAACCCGAAGGCCGCGCCAAGTGTTGACGCCGACGGCACCGGCCAGAACAACGGGTTCAAATACGTTGTGGGACTTGACCCGACCAACCCCGCCTCGGTGTTTGTCCTCAACGTCGCTAGTGTGACCAACCAGTGCGAGGCAATGAACCTGAACTTTAACCCTCTTGCTGACGGCCGCACCTACACGCCACAATTCAGCACCGATTTGGAGAGCGGTATTTGGCTGCCGCTCACGACGTATACGGGGCCTTCAACGAACGGCAATCAGGTCACGATTACCGACACGAATCCGATTCCGCCGCGCGAGTTCTATCGCATCGGCATTTCCTTGCCGTAGATGGGGCGATGGCGGCCAGCCCCGATCTCAGAATCGGGGTAAACATGGCCGCCCTACAATGTCTCCGTGCTCTCCGTGTCTCTGTGGTGAGCGCTGTGACGGCGAGCGGGGAAGGGCGGGTCGAGGAACCGACCCCTGGCCCCTCCATGGAGGGGAAAACGGTGGGGATGAATGGGCGAGGCGTGGCGCGCATCCGGTCGCGATTACAAATCGCTCCTACGAAGAAGGAGGTCTGGTGGCCTTATCGTTGAACAGGCGTCTCGCCCGTTAATTCTATGAAACCGAACAGGCGGGACGCCCTGTTCAACTTACTGCTCGCCTCGATCTTGTAACGCAACAGGCTTGAAATCGGTGGCTCGATGGCGTATGTAAACGTACCAGTCATCTCCGAAGGAGTGATTCTTCTTGGGCTTCAGGGCGTCGTGTCTGCGCGGGAATAGGAATGTAAAATCGGATCGTTGTGAATCATCTATGACAATTTTGACGCATCCAGCGCATCGATTGTCCCGCACCGTTTTCGCACTTGCGGCGACGCTCTTTGTGCTAACGGCGACAGCCCGGGCGGCGGAAAGGCAGGTGTTACATGGTCACGTACCTGCGGTGGTTGCGGAGTTGAATCTGCAGCCACTTTCGCGTCTTCCAGCTACAACGCAATTGAATCTGGCGATCGGCCTGCCGCTACGCAACCGGGAGGCACTCACGAACCTGCTCGAGCAGATTTACGATCCGTCGAGTCCCCAATACCACCACTACCTGGCGCCGGAGCAATTCACAGAACAGTTTGGCCCGACGGAGCAGGATTATCAGGCAGTCATTGACTTCGCGGAGGCGAATGGCCTGACGGTGACTGGCAGACATCCCAATCGCGCGTTGCTGGATGTACGCGCGTCGGTGGCGGATATCGAGAAGGTTTTTCATGTGACGATGCGCGTCTACCAGCACCCGACGGAAGCCCGGACGTTCTATGCGCCGGATACCGAGCCGTCGCTCGACTTGACGGTTCCGGTATTGCACATCAGCGGTCTGAATAACTATGTCATACCGCATCCAAAACAGTTAATCCGAAAACCCAGCAGCAGGGTAAAGAACGCGATGCCGAACGTCGGCTCGGGACCAGGCGGCGCGTACATGGGGTACGATTTCAGGGCCGCATATCTCCCGGGCAGCACCGATCTCACCGGGGCAGGGCAAGTGGTCGGAGTGTTTGAGTTTGATGGCTACTACCCAAACGATATTACGGCATATGAGAGTCAGTCCGGATTGCCAAACGTCGAGCTCGTGAATGTGTTGCTGGATGGGTTCGACGGGACGCCGACCACCGGCCCGCAGAGCGGTAACGGCGAGGTGGCTCTGGATATCGAGATGGCGATTTCCATGGCACCGGGACTATCCAGAGTGATCGTCTATGAAGCCGGTCCGAATGGCACGGGGGACGATATCCTGAGCCGAATGGCCTCGGACAATCAGGCCAGGCAACTCAGTTGTTCCTGGGGTTTTGGCGTTGATGGACCCGACCCGACTGCCGATCAATTCTTTCAGCAAATGGCGGCACAGGGACAGTCATTCTTCAGCGCATCGGGGGATAGCGATGCCTTTTCCGGGTCGACATCTGAGATTTTTCCGTCGGATGATCCATATATCACGCAAGTCGGCGGGACAACGTTGACGACGACCGGTCCGGGCGGCGATTGGGTGTCGGAAACCGTCTGGAATGAGGGCAATGTCCCCCACGAAGGCTATGTTGGGAGCAGCGGCGGGATCAGTACCAGCTACTCGATCCCGAGTTATCAAAAGGGCATCAGCATGTCCGCCAACCAGGGATCGACCACCATGCGGAACGTTCCGGATGTCGCCATGGTTGGTGATAACATTGCCTTCGTAGCCGACAACGGCGAGCCGGAAACAGGGGTCGGTACCAGTTTTGCAACACCGCTGTGGGCGGGCTTTATCGCCCTGGTCAATCAGCAAGCTACGACTCACGGTCAACCGCCGGTGGGTTTTCTCAACCCGGCCATCTACGCGATCGGCAAGGGGGCGAACTATACCTCTGATTTTCACGATATCACTGGCGGCGACAACATCACCAGCAGGAGTCCCGGCGCGTTCTTCGCGGTTGCCGGGTACGACCTCTGCACCGGTTGGGGCACGCCCAACGGAAGCGGCCTGATCGGCGCCCTCACTTCATGTGCGTATACGATTGCGACGAGTTCCAGTCCGTCTGCCGGCGGCAGCGTGAGCGGCGGTGGCGCAGTGAACTGCGGGTCGGATGTAATCTTAACCGCGACGCCGAGTCCGTGCTATAGCTTCGTCGATTGGACAGAAAGTGGCGTCTCAGTGAGCACGTCGCCGAACTATACATTCACGGCGGTCAGCAATAGAACATTGGTGGCCAACTTCACGCCAGCTATCGATGTACTGATTAACACGGAGAGTTTACCGGTGGAAGGTGGCACCGTCAGCGGTGGCGGCTCTGTGACTTGCGGATCGAGTGTAACAGTCTCCGCCACGCCCAACGAGAACTACAGCTTTGTGAACTGGACGGAAGGCGGAGGGGCAGTTAGCACGTCGCCAAACTACACATTCGCCGCGACGAGTGATGGTACTCTGGTAGCCAACTTCCTCTGTAGCTCCTCGATTCTGCCAACCAACGCGTCGTTCGATGCGAACGGCGGCGACGGCACTGTAACCGTTGCCGATGCGCTGAATTGCGTTTGGACAGCGAGCAGCGGGGCCTACTGGATCACGATCCTCTCGGGAGCCAGCGGCTCGGTCGGCGGGACGGTCAGCTACGCGGTTGCTTCCAACGCAGCCACCAGCGCGCGCACTGGCACGATGACGATCGCCGGGCAGACGTTCACGGTCAACCAGGCCGCCTCCTTGAACTGCATCTTCGGCTTGAACCCACCGAGCATCACACTCCCCGCAAAGGGCGGCTCCAAGACGCTGAAGGTGGAGTCCTTCGGAGTTCCCTGCGATTGGACGGCGGTCAGCAACGACCCGTTTATTACGATCACCGAGGGCGCCAGCGGCACGGGCAACGGCAAGGTCAGCTACACCGTTCTTGGAAACACGAACACCATGGCCTTGAGCGGCACGATGACGATTGCGGGCAAGACGTTCACCGTCGATCAAGCGACGGGAGGATGCAAACTAACGCTGAGTCCGAAGAACGGGAAATTCAAGGCGGCAGGCGGTTCGGCTACAGTGAAGGTAACTCCCAATCTCAGCGACTGCGACTGGACGGCGGTAAGCAACGATGCATTTATCACAATTACGGCGGGAGACAGCGGCGTCGGCAAGGGGACGGTCAGTTACACCGTCGCGGCGAACACCAACAGCACCACCGTCACCGGTTCGATCACCATCGGCAGTCAGACATTTATGGTTACGCAGTCAGGGCATCAGTAAGTTGAACAGGCGTCCCGCTTGCCGTTGTAATTATTCTACCACGAAGGCGCGAAGTCTTGTAGGGCGGGCATCTTGCCTGCCGTCGTACTTGTCATCTTCGTCACAGAGGCACCGAGAGCACAGAGCCGATGCTGCTACCTCTCCTCGCCGCCAACCAGCTTCTCCCACCGACACCGCAGCGCCCGTTGGATGCGTAACAACGTGGTCAATAGAATGTTGATGTCGCCGGCTTCGATCTTCTGCACGGTGCGAATATTCAAATCCACCAATTCGGCGAACCGCTGTTTCCGTCGGCAAGTCATGCCGGCTCGCCACACCGCCTTCTTCTAGTCTGTAAGGTTTTTCCTCACAGCAAAATCAGAGAAACCCTGACCTGAATCCTCTTGCAATCCGAAGCTTGCCCTCATATAAACTTCAGTTGTCATCTCCGTCGGAGCCTTTTTTCTTGGGCTTCAGAGCGCCACGTCTGCGCGAGGTTAGGAGTTCAAAGCAAATGCGAGCTAACGGCGAACCTCCATACGCAGTCGAGATACACGTATCACTATGAGAAGCGCGATCACCAGCTTTGTTAGGCGGTATCAACAATGGGGGCCAACACGACTCCGAGATAAATGCCGCTTTGAACCGACGTGCTCTTGCTACATGATCTTGGCGGTTGAAAGGTACGGCACGTTGCGGGGCATTCTAAAAGGCTTGGGCAGAATCCTTCGCTGTCGTCAGCCATACGGAGGAACGGATGTCCCGTAGACTGGAACAGCAACAACGGTACAGGAGGAATCCGTGACTAGATACGAGTACATGGTCGTTCCATTCATCGGTCGATTGAAGAGCGGACTATTCAGCACTCAAGGCGCGGGCGACGTGAGCAAGCAACTTACGGAAGTCATCAACCAATATGCGAATCAAGGATGGGAGTTTCGTACTGTGAACGACGTGAACATCGAAGTAAAACCGGGTTGCCTGGCCAGTCTTTTCGGTGCCAAGACAGCGTTCATTCCATTTGATCAAGTGATTTTCAGAAGACCTCTGGTAGAGACTGCGCCACCGATAATTAAAACGTAAAATCCAATGCGAATGTGAGGAGAAGCATGAAACTACGGATTCTTCAATCGATTGCTGTAACGCTTGCCCTAGCGGTTTGGCTGGCTATGGTCGCCTCGGCGCAGGTCAACAGTGGGAGCAATGGTAGCGACGGAGCGCTGAATCCGACAGCCACGAACACCGTCATCAATATGGCTGACCACCCAACAGGTATTTACAACTACACCTCCGTCAACATTCCCTCTTATGTCACGGTGACGTTCATCCCGAACGCGAGCAATACGCCAGTTGTGTGGCTCGTGCAAGGTAATGTCACAATCAACGGCGGCGGCATTATTGTTTCAGGACAGTAGAAGCCATCTCATAAATATGAAAAAATGGCCATTTTACAGGGATTTTAAGGGTTTATGAGATAACCTCTATGGTTCAGGTGCATCTGGAGGACTAGGCGGTCCCGGTGGCTGGCGCGGTGGTAACGGTGCAAACGGCAATTCTCCGGCTACTTCTGGGCAAGGGCCGGGCGGCGGCGGTCCTAGTGTAAATGGGAATACAGACGGAGCAAATGCATCTTACGGCACACTCGGGTCCGTTAGTAATAACGGTGAATCTCCAGGCCCAGTTTATGGCAATGCATTTCTTATTCCATTACTTGGAGGGTCTGGCGGGGGCGGTTCGCAAAGTAGCGGCGGGGGCGGGGGCGGGGGCGGCATACTCATTGCCGCGTCGGGGACAATTTCCATCAACGGATATTTGAATTCGGGAGGGGGCTCTGGGCAGATAGGTACTTGGTATGCCGGAGGCGGAAGTGGCGGGGCAATAAGATTAGTTGCCTCAAAGATCGTTGGGACAGGAAGCGTTTTCGCTGGTGGAGGAAGTGGATCGGGAAGTGGGGGTCTGGGGCGCGTGCGATTCGATACGTATGAGAACGATTTTGGCGGAGCCATGGCCGGTGCTTTCACTCTAGAAGCCATCTCATAAATGCCGATTTCTTGTGATACACTGCCTTGCCCAAGGAGGAGGAGTGATGTCGAAGGGGGACTTGATGGACGAGCAGTGGCGTGTCGTCGATGGCATTTTGCCGCGTGAT
>Ga0302326_10004891_pt1 | contig 30794 bp, 27 predicted proteins | sample Palsa_T0_3_FD_202264 | JGI IMG/M metagenome (GOLD analysis project Ga0302326, IMG submission 202264) | Peat permafrost microbial communities from Stordalen Mire near Abisko, Sweden - Palsa_T0_3 | ecosystem: Environmental > Terrestrial > Soil > Palsa > Peat permafrost | place: Sweden: Abisko... | reverse complement strand
CCGGCCATCCCCGACGTTGGGCAACACTTCCCCCATCGCAACACCCGAGGCCGTCATACCGCGGCCGTCCGGCGCCGCCTCAGGGCGGCACCTGGTAGACCTCGACAAGCGCGATGCCGGTCGCATTGCCGACGCCGGTAACCTCGGCCGTGTAGGACCCCGGCTGCAGCGTCAGGAGGAGGACGCAGTCGGCGCTGCCCGCGGGCAGGGCGAAGGCGCCCACCGCCGTGGAGGTGGACGCTATCTGCGAGATTGTCTGCGAATTGTTGGGGGCGTTGTACCAGCCCGTGTTGACCCCGACCTGGTTCTGCTTCGAGTCGAACACGGTCAGGACGGGCTGCGCCAGGAAGCCGGTGACTCCAAAGGAGCCCAGCGCGGGCCCGATTCCCCGGACGAGCACGGTGGCGGGCTGGGTGCCGGCGATCGCGAACCCGCCGATGAGGATGCTGCCCCCGGTGCCCACCTGCGCGCGGGTCGAAAGGTTGGTCAGCAGCGTGGGATCCGAGGTGTTCGTCTCATAGACCTCCACGAGGCCCACGCCGGTCGAGGACCCGACGCCCGAGAGTTCCACAGTGTAGGATCCCGGGGCCAGGTCCGCGAGCAGGGCGCTGTCCGCGCTTCCGGAGGCCAGCGCGAACGCCCCCACCTGCGAGGACACGGTCGCCACCTCGGCCGCGTTCGGGCCGGACCCCCAGCCGGTGTTGGTCGCGACGGCTGCGTTGCCTGAATTGTAGACCGAGATCGTCGGCTGCGTGAGGAACCCGGTGACGCCAAAGGGCGCCAGCGCCGGGCCCACTCCCCGGATGAGCAGCTGCTTCGTGGAGCCTGGCGGCCCCTCGACGTAGATCCCCGCGATGGCAATGGCTCCCCCCGTCCCCACGACCGCCCGGCTGGACACGTTGACGAGCCGGCTGCTCGGGCTCACGACGGCAGCGGCGCTCACCACACTGGTCACGGAATTGGTGACCGCGACCGTGTAGCTCCCTGGAAGGGTCGCCGCGTACGAGGCCCCGGTCGCCCCGGAAATGGCTGAGCCGTTCAGGTACCACTGGTACGCGAAGGGGCCGCTCCCCGTGACCGTGACCGACAGGGCGACGCTTCCGCCGTTCGTGATCGTCGCCCCCTGGGGCTGCGCGGTGATGTCGGGATAGCCGGCCGGCAGCAGGACCGTGAGGGCCGCCGACGAGCTCGCGGCCGAGCCCTCCGCGTTCGTGACCATCGCCGAATAGAGGCCCGCCGCGGAATCCTGGACGCTTGCGATCGCGTAGCCAGGCCCCGTCGCACCCGGGATCGCGACGCCGTCCAGGTACCACTGGAAATAGAGGGGCGCCGTTCCGGCGACCCCAAGCGTGAACACCGCCGGCGAGCCCAGGTTCACCGACTCGCCCGCGGGCTGCGCGGTGATCGATGGGGCCGCGGCCGCGGAACCCGCGATGATCCGGCGGATGGTGTCGTTCCCGGCATCGGCGACGTAGATGACGCCCGAGTTGTCGACGGCCACGTCGCCCGGCGTCGCAAAGCGCGCGCTCGCCGTGGGCCCGTCGATGTTCTCCTCGACTCCGGCGGATCCCGCCACCGTCGTCACGACGCCTCCCCCGGTCACCTCGCGGATCGTGTCGTTGTTGGCGTCAGCCACATAGAGATTCCCCGAGCCGTCGATCCCTATCCCCGCCGGGCCGTCAAACCGCGCTGAGGATCCCGCCGCGTCCGTGCTGCCGATCCGGCCGGCCTTCCCCGCGAGGGTCGTCACGACGCCGGTGGGCGTCACAACGCGGACCGTGTTGTTCCCGTAGTCCGCGACATAGACGTTTCCGAACGGGTCCACGGTGACGCCCGTCGGGTCGTTGAACTGCGCCGCGGATCCGGTCCCGTCGGCGGATCCCGCCGTGCCGGAGCCGGCCAGCGTGGTGACGGCGCCAGCGGGTGTCACCTTGCGGATGGTGTTTCCCTTTCCGTCGGCCACGTAAAGGTTGCCCGCTCCGTCGATCGCTAGGTTCTGCGGGTCGGCAAAGCGCGCGGCGGAGCCCGTGCCGTTCAATGTCCCGGCTGAGCCGGCGACGCCCGCGAGCGTCGTCACCGTGCCCGCGGCCGAGATCTCGCGGATCGTGGTGTTGCCGTCGTCGGCGACGAAGAGGTTCCCGGAGGCGTCCACGGCGACGCCCGCCGTCGCCCCGAAGAGCGCCGAGGCGGCGGGGCCGTCCGTGCTGCCGCTGACCCCAGGCGTCCCGGCCACGGTCGTGACGACGCCCGCGGGCGTCACCTTTCGGACGGTGTCGTTGGACGAATCCGCGATGTAGAGGTTGCCCGCCGAGTCGGGCCGCACGCTCCCCGGAAAGGCGAACCTCGCTGCCCATCCCGTCCCGTTGGCGCTTCCGGCCGACCCCGGCCAACCCGCCATGGTCGTCACGCCTGTGACATTCACGGTCAGGCTCACGGGCGCGCTGGTCACGCTGCCCGAGGACGCGCTGACGACGCACTTGAATTGGTCACCGGTCATTGCTGTCGTCGTGCCATCGACAACGAGCATGGAGGTGGCCGAGCCGACGTAGGTGCTGCCATCGGTAAGGTTGGCGAAAGTGGACGACCCGCTGGGCTGCCTCTGCCACCGGTAACTGAGCGGGGTGGCGCCGGCCCCGACCACAAAGAAGGTGGCTGGCTGGCCCAGTGTCACGATCTGGTTGCCGAGCTGCGCCGCCACGCTGAGGCCCGCTGTCGCGGTCAGGGAGGCGCCCAGGAGGGCGGTGACATTGGGAACGCCAATGCCGGTGCAGAGGTCGTAGCCGACGCCCGCAGTGTAGTTGCCGTTGCTTCCGGAGGTGATATCGCGGATTGAAGGGGTGCCCATTAGGGGATAGAGCCTCGGATTGAGGAGGCCGAGCGGGGTGCTCCGCGATTGGTTCAGCAGCGCGCAGAACGCCGTCCAGATGGGCGTGGCCCAGCTCGTCCCGCCGATCTGCATCGATGTACCGTCGTAGACGAGCAGGGCGCCTAGGTTCGGGTCGGCTGCGGCGGCAACGTCCGGCACAAGCCGCGTGGTGCCTGTCGGTACGCCGGTCCCGACCTGCCAGGACGGCCGGCTGAAGACCGCGCTGACGCCGCCCCCGCTCCCGGACCATGCTGTCTCCGAGGTCACCGCCCCGGCCGCGCCGAGCGTCAGGCTCGTGCCCCCCACCCCGGTCACGTCGGGGTCCGACGTTGGATAGGTCGTCTGGAGGAGATCGTCGGGGTTGGAGCCGTTGTCCCCGGAGGCGACCAGCACGGACACGCCGGCGCTGGCGAGGTTGGCCATGTACTGCGCCTCGATCACCAGGTAGTCCTTCTCCACCTCGAGCTCGTTGCCTCCAATGCAGATGCAGAGCTGGTGAAGGTTCGGCTGGCCGGGAAGGTCGGCGAAGACCTGCTGCAGGATCTCGTCGTTCTCGGCCGGGTCGTTCTCGTTCGCCGCGTAGATCCTGAGCGTCGCCGCGGGCGCCAGGGCCCCGGCCCACTCGACATCGAGTGTCGCCTCCTCGCTCGAGCCGCTCGAGGGGGATGTCGGCCCTCCGGCCACGTTGACGGCTGGTTGCACATTTTTCGTTGTTTGGCTCACGCCCGCTTGGCTCCAGAAAGCCGTGAGGTCGGCATTGCTCGGAACAGCCAGCTCATAAAATGCGATCGTCTGGCCCGCCCCGGTCTGAGTCACCCCGGTCGCGTTGTAGGCGGCGGCAATCTGCGACGGGGTGTAGCCCCCGATGTTAATCCCCGCCCTCGGCTGCAGCTGTCTCGGGGTTGAAAGAGGCCGGCGGCGGATGTGGGGCTGGAGCCCGTGGATGCCAAGCACCGAGGCCGACAGTTCCGTTGGCAGGCTCGGCGCCGTCACTGCCGATGTGAATTCGCCGCCGTCAGCGGCCGTCACGCGGGCAAACGTCACCTGGAACGCCGCGGAGACGGCGTCGACGGAACCGCGACCGAACACCGCGAGGCGGTTTTCGTCCGTCCGGGTGACTTCGAGGCCCTGGGCCCTGAGCCATTGGACAAGCCTGTCGTGGTCGGCGGCCAGGGGATAGTATTTTGCCGCCATCTCAGAGGGGCCGAGCTGCTCGCCCCGGGCCACGCGCGCCTGGAGCTCGTCAAAGCTGCGCATTCGCAGGGCCACCTCAAACGCCATGCCCGCCGAGCGCTCTTCCGTGCGCAGGACCCTCCGGGAAATCGCCGCGGCCCGCTTGGTCCCGGTCGGAGCCGACGGGACCTCAACTACGCTTCCCGGGAAGCTCACGCGGGTCTGCGCCTGCGCGGCGGCGCGCTCGGCCGATCCGCAGAGGCCGGCAGCCAGCAGAAGGAGCGGAAGGGGGCGCATCCGGCTCATGGGGAAAGCACCCCGATTGCGACCGCCATAAGGTCGTGGAGTTTCGTAGAAACGGTGATTTAGCCGGAAATCCCGGTGCTTTCAATGACGGCAAACGCCCACCGCCGGCTACGATTCCCGGGGGATTTGGTTCCTCGGGGCCGGTTTCGGGTCCGCGCGGAAACGGCTCGCGCGCCCCGGCCGCCAATGCTTCGCTGCGGGAATGTCGCCTGCTGCGCCGCGCCTTTGCCGCCTCGCGTCCCTCATGGGCTGCCTAGCGCTTTCCGCCGTCCGCCTTCATGCCGCCGATCCCCTGGTTACGATCACCTTCGCCGGGAAGTCGCTGGCCCTGGGGGAGTCGGATTTCGCGGCGCTTGCCCACCAGGAGGTCACCGCCTTCGATTTTCATGAGAAGAAGGACCACGTCTACAGCGGCGTCCCCGTGAGGGACCTCCTGGCGAAGGCCGGCGTCGAGTTCGGCGAGAAGCTTCGCGGAAAGGGCCTCCGGCAGATCGTGATCGCCCACTGCCGCGATCACTACGACATCGTCTTCGCCCTGGCGGAATTCGACGACGCCTTCAACAGCCGGACTATCCTCCTTGTCGACCGCCAGGACGGCCAGCCCCTGCCCGAGGGACAGGGCCCTGTGCGCCTCGTCATTCCCGGCGACAAGAGGCCCGCCCGCTGGGCGCGCATGGTCACTTCCCTCGAGGTGGTGCCCGTGGCGGATAGCGCCGGGAGTTGATCCCACGGCGGGCGTGTTCCGCCGTCCCGGCCCGTTCGTGGCGTCCGCAAAGGTTTGACCCAGAGGAGGTAAGTCATGCCTGCCAGACCGGAAATAAAATCGGCAATTAAGTTAATTTATTACGTCGTTTGTGATCATAACTATTTGTTTGACAATGATTATAAACATATAAGTATCGGAAAAAAGATCGGCAAAAATGCCAATCATGGAAACATCCTTGGAGCCCGTCCTTCCAAACCGGCATGGTCCGGACCTGGAGGACCTCGCATGCGCCATAATCATGCGTGCGGGTCAGCTGCAGGCCAAGGTTCGCCCCCAGTTCAGGGAGGAACTCTCCGAGGTCACGCGACTGATGCATTGCTACTACTCCAACCTCATAGAGGGCCAGCAAACGCTTGTTCCGGAGATCGAGGCGGCGCTTCGCAACGACTTTTCAGCAGAGCCCGAGAAGCGCGACTTGCAGAAGCTGGCCCTGGCTCACCTTGAGTGCCAGCGCTGGGCCGCGGGCTACACGGGATCTCCCTTCGCGGTGGAGTTCCTCTGTGAGCTCCACAACCGGTTCTACTCGGCGCTGCCGCCTTCCCTCTGCGTCGCAACGACAAGCTCCGGGGCCAAGGTGCCCCTCACGCCCGGCGTGCTGCGCGAAGGCGACGTCCGGGTCGGCTCCCATCTCGCGCCCCCCCACTCCCTGGTGCCCCCGCTGCTTCGATATTTTCGCCGGCGCTACGAGGCATCGGGGCCCTCCCTCCCCGCGAGGATTGTCGCCATAGCGGCGAGCCATCACCGGCTCGCGTGGATCCATCCGTTCCGCGACGGCAACGGGCGAGTCGTCCGCCTGTTCTCGGACACGCTCATTCGCCAGCTCGGGATCGACGCGGGCGGCCTCTGGTCCCTTTCACGCGGCCTGGCCTTTGCGCGCACGGAATATTACGAGCGGCTTGCCAAGGCGGACCAGCTTCGGGGAACGGACGAGCCCGATGACGGCCAAGGATACCTGAGCGAGAAGGCGCTTCAGGAATTCTGCGAGTTCGCGCTCCAGGCCATGCTCGACCAGGTCAGCTTCATGGAGGGTCTCTTCGAGCTCGATGTGCTTGTCGAGAGGATCGAGCATTACGTGCGCGTTGAGTCCGGCCTGGGCGAAATGGGGGGGCGGGTCTCCCTTCTCCTGCGGGAGGCGCTCTACAGGGGAGAATTCGCGCGAGGCGACGCGGGGCGAATAGCCGGTGCCGGTGAGCGGACCGGGCGGACTGCGCTCGCCGCCGCCGTTGACGCGGGCCTCCTCAAATCGCTCACCCCGAAGGCTCCGGTGAGGCTGGCCCTGCCCGCCAAGGTTCTCGGGACCTATTTCCCGAGGCTCTTCCCGCCCGTTCAGATTCAGGAGCTGGACGGCGCGCGGCGATAGCGCCCCCTCACCCCTTCAGGGCGCCCGCAGCGATCCCTCGGACGATCTGGCGCTGAAGTGCAAGGTAGACCAGCAGGATCGGAAGCGTGACGAGGACGATCCCCGCGAAGAGCATCCCATACTCGGTCCTGTACTCCGCCGCGATCGAAAGGTTGGCTAGGCCCAGGGGCAGGGTCCGCGCGGATCCCGCTGTGTCGCCGCTCACGAGCATGAACGCAAAGAAGTACTCCCTCCAGACGCCGATGAACTGGAATATGGCCACGGTAACAAGCCCGGGGCGGGCGAGCGGGAGGAGGATCCTCCAGAACGCGGAGAACTCGCCGCACCCGTCGACGACCGCGGCCTCGTAGAGCGACCTCGGGAGCGAGCGGAAGAAGGCGGCCAGGATGAAGATGGCGAACGGGAGTCCGTTCGCCGTGTAGACGAGGATGAGACCAAGCCTGGAATTGAGGAGGCCGACCGACCGCAGCTCGAAGAAGAGGGGCACGATGGCCAGCTGCGACGGGATCGTCAGGCCCGCAAGGAACAGGCCGAAGGCCACCCTCCCCAGGGGATGCGTGAACCGGGAGAGCGCATACGCCGCCATCGCGCCAAGGCCCACGATCAGCGTCACCGAAGCCGCGGTGACAACGACCGAGTTGATGAAATATTCCCCGAAGTGAGCCTCCCGCCAGGCCCTCGCATAGTTGTCGGCGTGGAGGGCGCCGGCGCCGGGAAGCGCAAGAGCGTCCCGGAAGATGGCCTCGTCCCCCTTCAGCGACGAATACGCGACCCAGGCCATCGGGAACAGGAGCCACGCCGAATATCCCAGGAGGGCGGCGCACGCGACCGCCCTTGAGAACCTGAACTTTCGGGGGGAAGGTGCCTCCGTCTGGGTCATGACTCGACCGGCTCGCTCCTGACTGCGCGCAGCGCGGCGGCGCATCCGGCGAGAACCAGCGCAAAGAGGATGACCGCGAGCGCCGCGGCGCGCCCGATGTCGAAGTCCTTGAACATCGTCGTCACGAGAAGCGTTCCCAGCGTTCCCACCGACGCCGAGGGCTCCTGGGACGTCAGGAGCCAGATCATCTCAAACGCATTCAGGCCGCCGATGACAAGGAACGCCGCCGAGACGGCCAGCACCTCCCGGATCGAGGGCAGCGTCACCAGGAGGAACTGCTTCCAGGCCGAGGCCCCGTCGATCTCGGCCGCCTCGTACAGCTGGGGGTCTATTCCCTCCATCGCGGCCAGGTAGAGGACCAGGTTGAACCCGCACGCCATCCAGAGGTAGATGGGCACGAGCGCGGCGTAGAGATGCTCCTCGGAAAGCCACGGGTAGTCGGCGAAGGACCGCAGCCACCCCCAGTGAAGGAGGTTGCCGAGCCCCACCAGCCCCGCGTTCACGAGTCCCCCGTGAGGCTGGTAGGCGGTCAGCCAGATGAGCGCCGCGGCAATGCCGCCGAGCATGTTGGGGAAGAGGAGGATCGTGCGGAAGGCCCCGGCGCCCCAGACGCCCCTGTGGATCAGCATGGCGAAAAGGAGGGCCGCGGGCACGACGACCAGGGTCGGTATCACCATCAGAAAAAGGTTGTTTCCAAGGGCCGACCACAGGCTGTCGCTCTCGAAGAGAAGCGACTTGAAGTTGTACAGCCCCGCCCACGTCCGCGCGCCGATCCCGTCCCAGCTGGTGAACGCCCACGCGAAGGCGGTGATCGCGGGGGCCAGGACGAGCGCTGCGTAAAGGGCGAGCGCAGGTCCGACGAAGCCGGCCGCCATCCCGGCCCGGAGCCTCCCGAATCCCGCGCCGTCCCCCTCCCGCTGCGCCTGCGCCCGGGCCGCCGCGGTCCCGATGAACGGCCTCAACCCGCCGCGAAGGAGCCACAGGGCGAGCGCGGCGATCCCAGCGACAAGCGCCGCCCCCGCGACCGGGTGCCGGTAGTCGACATGCTCGGGCTCGGCGATCCGCGCGCGGTCGTCCGCCGCGGCGGACTCGAGCCTCCGGGCAAACTCCCCGGGCTCGATCTCTCCCGCCATGAGGCGCCGCGTCTCGTCGACCAGCGCCTGCCGCACCCCCGGCGGCTGCAGCATCGTCTGCGGCATGTTGAACGAATCCCTCGCGCCGGCGATGAGCGCGGCCGTCTCCCTCATGCGCGGCGAATACGCGGAATCGGGGACGCCCCGCACGGCGACGGGCGCGTCGGTCTCCCGCACGAACGCCTCGGCCCTCGCGCGCGAGGTGAGGAACCGGAAAAAATCCAGCGTGAGCCTGATGCGCGCGGCGTCGCCGGTGTTGAACACGAAGAAGCAGTCGCTCGCCGTCTGGATCGTGGTGGGATCGGCGATGCCGCCCGGGAAGGCTGGGAAATTCATGGTCCCAACCTCGAAGCCCGCCGGGATCTTCCCGGACATCTCGTTGAAGAACCACGAGCCGGAGACGGTCATGGCGGCCCGCCCCTCGAGGAAGAGGAGCTCGGCGCCGGGCGCCGTCTCCCCCTGCCAGCCCGCCTGGGCGTCCTCCTGCACGACCCGCCTGAGGAGACTTGCGCTCCTCACCACCCCCGGGCCCTCCCACGCCCCCGGGGCGAGGTCGCCCATGGCCTTCCATCCCGCGGCGCCCGCCGTGCCGTAGTACGCCGCGCGGAAGAAGGCCGAGGGATAGAGCCAGCGCGTTCCCGGGATGCTGACGGGCGCCAGGCCCGCGGCTCGGATTGCGTCGCACAGCGCGAAGAATTCATCCCAGGTGCGCGGCTCCCTCCACCCGTGCTCCCTGAAGAGGCCCCGGTTGTAGAAGATGCTCCAGCACGAATAGCCGAACGGAAGCCCGTACACGCGGCCGCCCACTCGCCATGAGTCGAGCGAGCCGGGCTGGAATGTCTTTCCCCATTGTCCGTCGCCCTCCCAGTCGGCCCCGGCGAGGTAGGGGTCGAGGTCGACCACCTTTGCCGCCTGGATGAGCGCGGGCCAGAGGACGTAGGGCACCCATGCGGCGTCGGGCAGGTTCCCGTCGATGATGCGGATCCTCACCTGGTCCTGGATCCTCGGGTCGCCGTACACGTGGACCCGCACCCCGGGCCGGAGGGCCTCGAACTGGCGCGCGGTCTCCTCGTAGAACGAGATCCCGTAGCCCCCGGCAAAGACGGGGATGTCGAGCGTGACCGGCGCCGCGCCCCTCGCGGGCAGAGCCGCGACGAGGCCAAGGATGCAGGCGGCGGTCCGCGGCGTCACGGGCGGAACCCGGCCCTCCCGAGCGCCCGGCGGAGCTCCGCGATGTGCCTCCTGTCGCGCGTCTCGACGGTGCAGACGACCCGCGTCGCGCTCACGTCCGGTCCGCTGAACGCACGGTCGTGGGTCACCTGGTTGATGCTCGCCCCGCACGCGGCGATGACGCCGCAGAGGCCCGCGAGCCCCCCCGGCCTGTCGCTGATCTCGACCGTGAAGCGGGCGAGCCGCCCGTCGTGCACGAGCCCCTTCTCTATCACGCGGCTGAGGATGACCGGGTCGATGTTCCCCCCGCAGACGACGAGGGCGACCCTCTTTCCGCGCAGGCCGGGGATCCTGCCCGACATCATCGCGGCGAGCGGCACCGCGGCCGACCCCTCGACCACCGTCTTCTCGAGCTCCAGCATCCGCAGGATCGCCAGCGAGATCCATTTCTCCTCGACGCGCACCACGCGGTCCACGCGGCGGCGGATGAGGCCGAACGCGTTCCTTCCCACCCCGAGGGTGGCGAGGCCGTCCGCGAGCGTGTTGCGCCTGGGCACGCGCACCGGCCTGCCCGCGCGCATCGCCGCCGCCAGGTTGCCCGTGGCGACGCTCTCCACCGCGATTATCTCGACGCGCGGCCTGAGCGCCTTCACGGCCACGCACAGCCCGGCCAGGAGCCCTCCCCCGCCCACCGGGCAGACGATCGCCTCCACGTCCGGCACCTGTTCCAGGATCTCGAGCCCGAGGGTCCCCTGGCCCGCGATGATGTTCGGATCGTCGAACCCGTGGACGTAGGTGAGCCCCTCCCCGACGACGAGTCGGTTGGCCTCGGCGACTGCCTCCGCAAAGTCCCTTCCCTTCAGGATGACCCGGGCCCCGAGCCTCCGGCAGGTGGTTATCTTTATCAGGGGTGCGAATTCCGGCATGACCACCGTGACCGAGATCCCCAGGAGCCGCCCGTGGTAGGCAAGCCCGAGCGCGTGGTTGCCAGCGGAGGCGGCTACAACGCCCCGGCTCCGGCCCGGCTTTGCCAGCATGAGGAGCGCGTTCCTCGCGCCCCTCTCCTTGAACGAGCCCGTCCGCTGGAGGTTGTCGAGCTTGCACGCGATGCGCGCGCCCGTGATCTCGCTCAGGGGTATGGACTCCGGGCACGGCGTCATGATGACGCCGCCTTTGATTCGCCGGCGGGCCGCCTTTATGTCGGACAGGTTAACAGGCTCTTCTGCCATCGTTTTGCAAGGAATAGCGTTGCGGGTAACCCGTGCGGCTTTAGACTCGGTTTGACCGATGTATCAGGTTACATTTTCAGAGCAAGCCATGCGGGAATTGAACAAGCTTGAGACGCTGGCGCAGCTCGAGGTGGTCGAGCCCATCAGCAGCGTGAAGGCGTCGGATCTCGAGCACCCCAGGGAGCCGCTGGGGCGCTTCCAGAGGAGGGGGAGACCCTTTTACCGCCTTCGCGCCGGCGAGCACCGGTTCTATTTCGACGTCAACGAGGACACCCTCCACGTGAACTACATCCTCCACCGCAACTCGCTTGAGGACTTCCTGCTCCGCAACGGGCTGCCGGTGTCGGAGCAGCAGCTGGTCGAGCAGCACTCCAAGTTCTGGAAGTACCTCGAAAGCCTCACAAAGTGATCCACCAGAGGCGCAAGCAGGACCTGAGGGACGACGACCTTGCCTCGCGCGAGGATCCCTACAACGCGGCGCAGGCCAGCCGAATCTACATCCTGCCGAACCTGATGACCGCGGGAAACCTCCTCTGCGGCTTCATGGCCGTCGTCAGCTGCATCAACGCCAGGCTGGCCGCGTCCTCGGAGGACGGCCTGTACCTGGATTCGACGGCCGCCGCCCACTACCGCTACGCGGTCTACTTCATCGTCGGCGCGGCCCTCTTCGACACACTGGACGGCCGCCTGGCGAGGATCGGCGGCCGCGAGTCGCTCTTCGGCGCGGAGTTCGACTCGATTGCCGACGTGGTCTCGTTCGGCCTCTCGCCGGCCCTCCTCATGTTCTGCCTCATCCTCGCCCCCTCGCAGGACTTCCCATGGTTCAGGCAGATAGGGTGGTTCGTGGGGTTTGTCTATCTGCTCTGCGCGGCAATGAGGCTCGCCCGATTCAACGTCATCACAAACCCCCTCTTGCGGCGCGGGCCCAAGGAGGCGACCAAGGACTTCATCGGGCTTCCCGTCCCGGCCGCGGCCGGGACGGTGGCGGCGCTCGTCCTTTTCCTCCTGAAGCTCGACGAGTCGGACAAGTCGCTCAACCGTTACGCGCTGGCGCTTCCGTTTCTCATGCTCCTCATCGCGTTCCTCATGATGAGCCGGTACCGGTACCCGAGCGGCAAGAACGTCGACTTCCAGACGCGCACCAAGCTCCGGACCTTCGTTGCCATCATCATCCTCATCGGCCTCGTCCTGGTCTTCAAGGAATACGCCTTCCTGGGGCTTTGCCTCGGCTACATATTCTTCGGCCTCATCCGTCATTGGAGGAGGGTCCGTTTGGCAAGGACCGTGCGCTGAGGCGCCGGATTCCACGGATGCGAACATCATGTAGGCATTGTGTGAGCGGATTCCGAGCAACCCGGAAGCTGCGAATAACCCCGGCCTTGCACACATCGGCGCGGTGATTGCTCACCGGACAATTTTGCGTCTTTTCCGAGCGAATCCCGCAAGTTGCTGGTCTTCTTGGCCCCCTATACGACTACTGCTATAATTCATATTGAGTCTACAGTCATTTAGACTTTGTTAGTTTGTCCCGTTTTCCAACGCGACTCAGCCCCGGACCCATGAAATTCAAGACGAACCGCGACCACTTCGCCAACGGCCTGTCCCAGGTCCTCAACGTCGTGGGGTCGAAGGCAACGATGCCCATCCTGAGCAACGTCCTGATCGAGGCCGAGAAGGACCAGCTTTCGCTCACGACGACGAACCTCGACCTCGGCATCCGGTGCAAGATCAAGGCCGACGTGAAGGAGACGGGGGCCGTGACTCTTCCGGTCAAGCGGCTGGCGAGCATCGTGAGGGAGCTCCCCAATTCCGACGTAGTGGTGGACGCGTCCCCTAACCACCAGGTCAAGCTGTCCTCGGGTGGATCGACGTTCCGGATCATGGGCATGGGCAAGGATGAGTTTCCGCCCCTGCCGGAGTTCGGCGACGAGAAGGCCCACACGCTGCAGCAGCCGGAGCTCGCCGCGATGCTCCGGAGCGTCTCCTACGCGCAGTCGCAGGACGAGACCCGCTACACGCTCAACGGAGTCTACTTCAACTTCAAGGAGGGGAGCCTGACGCTCGTCGCGACCGACGGCCGTCGGCTCGCGCTCGTCTCCAAGGAAATGGAGGTGCCGGCCTCGGCCACCGGGTCCATCATCCTGCCAGCGAAGACCGTGGGGGAGCTCGCCCGGATCCTCGACAAGGGAGACAAGGTGAAGATCAACTTCACCGACCGCCGGTGCGCGTTCCAGATCGCGACGGACAAGGACACGAGCGGGCTGATCGACAGCGTCTACCTTTATTCGAAGGTCGTCGAGGGAAGCTACCCGAACTACCAGCAGGTCATCCCCAAGGAGACCCACCAGCGCATCAAGCTCGAGCGCGAGCTCTTCCTGCAGTGCGTCCACCGCGCCGCGCTCGTGTGCTCGGAAAAGTCCAACTCGGTGCGCATCAAGCTGACGAGCAACCTCCTCGAGATCACGGCGCAGAGCCCGGATTTCGGCGAGGCGCACGAATCCATGGCGATCGGATACAGCGGGCCGGATCTTCAGGTCGCGTTCAACCCGGCGTTTGTCATCGACCCGCTGCGGGCGCTGACCAAGGACGAGGTCTTCCTTGAGCTGAAGGACGAGGTGAGCCCGGGCGTCTTCAAGACCCTCGACAACTTCATCTGCGTCATCATGCCGATGAGGCAGAGCTGAGGGGGCGCCCCACAGAAGTGCGCCCAGTTGCCTTGTGGCTGCGGCTCACTTGCGCGCACGGGCGCGGCGCCCGATCGGTTTGTTCCATCCGCCAAGCTCCAATGCGACGGACAGGCAGTCGGCGCGCAGCTCGTCCGCGGCCTTTCGATCCACGATCGTCCGCGCAACAATCATCCCCCCGATGCACATGGCCGCGGTGGCCTGCCCGGCTGTACGCCGTCGCGAGCCCGTGCCCCTCGCGCTGCGCTCAAGGACGCTGACCATCGCTCGAAAGACGGTTTGGAAGGCCCGGCGGGCCCGCTCGTTGGTCCGCGAGACGTCCGTCGGAAGGGCCACCATGGGGCACGAATTCTCCACGTCCTCAAAATGCCCGCGCGAAAGATAGGCCCGGACGATCTGTGGACCGACGTCTCCCTTGGATAGGTCCACGTCGACCCCCTCCCAGCAGTGCTCCCACTCGGGGTTGGTGAAAAAACAGTCCAGGACCTCGGCGTACAGGTCGCTCTTGCTCCCAAAATACCGGTAGAAGCCACCGTGGGTGAGGCCGGCCTTGGCCATGATTTGCGTGATGGATACGCTTTCAAAGCCATGCCGGTTGAACAGCTGGCGGGCGCTGTCGATAATCAGTCGCTTGGTCTTGAGTCGGTGTCCGGCGGCGTAGGGCATGGGGGCTCTTTCCTCTTCTTCTTGGATCTTAGTTGGGGGAGGAGCACTGAAGCTTAGCACTAAACCAAAAGATTATCTTTATCATTTTTTCGCCCAAAGTTATAAGCCTTCCAGCGAATCCCGATCACCCATCCACACCATGAACCCCACCGCACTGTCCCCGACGATAAGCCGCAACCTGACTCGCCGCCAAGCCCTTGCCAGCCTTGCTGCCGCAGCAGGCGTTTTGGCGGTGGGAGCCACGGCGAAGGCTGAGAATTCGCCCGCAATGGGCGAAATCGCCGCTTCGTCCGCAAGCGCGACCCGTACGTCGCTCCACTACGACGTTGAGTTTGCCTCGACCCCAGAGCGCATTTACAAGCTCCTGCTGGGATCGGACGAATTCGCGGCGATGACTGGCCTCCCGGCCGCGATAGACGCGCGGGAGGGAGGCGCCTTTTCGATGTTTGGCGGCCTGATTTTCGGGCGCAACGTCGAGCTTGTCCCGAATCTGCGGATAGTGCAGGCGTGGCATTCATCCAGCTGGGCGGCAGGAATCTATTCGATCGTGAAATTTGAGATGGAGTCGAAGGGCACGAAGACCCGGATGCAACTCGACCATACCGGATTTCCCGAGGGTAAGGCCGATCATCTCGACTCGGGATGGAACGGGCACTACCTGAAGCCGATGGCGAAGCTGCTGGGATGACGGTCCCGGCGGATAACTGGGAATAGATGTCCTGCGCCCGGGTCATGAAAGGCGGCCCAACGAAATATTTCGGCGTAAAAATACTCTCGGTGCTGATATTCGGTGTTTGTAACGGCGAAGACATTTTCTGAGGCTTTGAGCCCAAATATGGTCAAAGATTACAATTTGCCGGTGCCCGCCATCATGCCGATGAGGCAAAGCTAGGCTCCTGGAAAACAGGCCGATCCCTTCGAGGAAGGGGCGGGCGGGGCCCCTAGCTGCTTAGCTCACGACGCGGAGAGCATCGCGTAGGAAACCCCGAACATCCTAGCCGGCTGATATCAGTTCCAGAATTCGTCGAGGGAGTTTTCTGAAGGTTCACGGACGGGGAGCCTTTTTACTCAGACCGATTGGCGGTGATTGGGGAATTATCCGGGGGTCAGGAGGTTGTACAATTTTGAATCGAAGCGAAGAACAGCTTAAAACAGCAATTTAGTTAATATATACTTGAACTAAAATGGCTATTTAGTACTTTCCGTTGGTGATAGCGTCGCAACAGGAGCTGTTTGCCGTTCTCCGCCAATATAACCCCTGGTGGTTTGGCGGTAAGACATTCGAATTACCCAAATGGAAGCGGGCCGCCTTTCGGGAGATCAAGAGTTGGCTGGTCAACCCCCCTGCTGGGCGCGCCCTTCTCTTAAGTGGGGCCAGGCAAGTTGGGAAAACGACGCTTTTCTTGCAGTCGATTGAGGATCTTTTGGGTGAAGGAGTCCCGCCCACCAACATCCTGTATGCCACTTTCGACCATCCCCTTCTCAAGCTTATCGGCCTCGATGCTGTGATTCGGCTTTGGAGGGAGTTCGAGCCGGCGAAAGAGGGGCCTGAATACCTGTTTCTCGACGAAGTACAGGGAACAAAGGATTGGCAGACGTGGTTGAAGCATCAGGTCGACTTCGACAAGAGCAGGCGCATTGCCGTGACCGGCTCCTCCACGCCTTTGGCGGTAGCCGGCCAGGAGTCGGGAGTCGGCCGATGGCAGACAATTAGGCTAGCGACACTTTCTTTTTTTGAATACCTGCAGCTAAAAAACATTTCGCCGCCGCAGCTCCCGAGGGTCGTGTCCCTCCTGGATCTGTTTCAATGGCCGAAGGCTCAGTTTGTGCGTGTGGGCGAGAGCTCCCGTCCATTGGTGGGACAATTTCACGAATACCTATTGCGAGGAGGATTTCCTCAGAGCGCGCTGGTCGACAGTATCCCGCTTGCCCAAAAGTTACTCCGAGAGGACATCGTCGAGAAGGTGCTGAAGAGGGACATGACAGCCCTTTTCGGTGTGCGACGAGTCCTCGAGCTCGAGCAGGTTTTCCTTTATCTCTGCCTCCATGACGGGTCGCTCCTGAATATACCGGAGCTCTGCAACAGCCTCGAATTGAAGAGGCCGACCGTTGCAAACTTCATCGACCTCTTGGAGTCGACCCATCTCATCCACCGCCTCCTTCCATATGGATACGGCAAGCAGGTTCTTCGCGGCCGGGCTAAAATTTATCTCGCCGACGCGGCCATCGGACCGAGCGTCATGCTCAAGGGAAAAAACCTCCTCGAAGATGCCGTGGGTCTTGGACGGGCTGTCGAGACGGCGTTTTTCAAGCACGTATTCACCCGCTACTATTCCCGCAGCATAGGGTTTTCACATTGGCGTGGAAAAAACGGGCATGAGGTCGACATCATTGCAGACTTGGGAAACAGGCTGGTTCCGTTCGAAGTGAAGTACCGTTCTCCACAACACACTGGTATCGGCGAACTCGGCGGATTGGTGGAGTTCTGCACAGACCATAAAGTCGGCCAAGGTTACGTAATCACGCGAGACATGGAGGACTTCGGGCTTCTTTCCGAGGAGAGGAACGGAACCAAGTCGAAGCTTTTGAAGATACCCGCGCCCCTTGCTTGTTATTGGCTAGGCAGGTCGGAGCTGGAGGCGGCTCGAGGCATTTGATGGTGATCCCTTCGCGCTATCGCGAAGGACGAGATGGGCATACCATGAGCTGCGCCAATCGGATGACCGCTTTGGCCCGGAGGACTATGTGGAAATACGATCGGTTGCAGCATGCAGCTTTGCGTCATCATGCCGATGAGGCAGAGCTGAGCGGGCGGACGGCTTCCGGCCCGTCAGGTCAATCCAGCTTCGCGTCGAGCGTGATCTCGGCCTTGAGGACGCGCGAGACCGGGCAGTTGGCCTTGGCTCCCGCGGCGATCTCGGCGAACTTCTCCGCGGTTATCCCCGGGATCTTCGCCACCGTCGCCAGATGGATGGCCGTGATCGTCCAGCTCGTCGCCGGGACGTTCTCCAGGCTCAGGGTCGCCGTCGTCTGCATGCGGTCGGCGGTGAAGCCGGCCCCCTGGAGGGCGGCAGAGAGGGCCATCGTGAAGCAGCCGGCATGGGCCGCAGCGATCAGCTCCTCGGGATTGGTCCCGGGGGTGCCCTCAAACCTCGTGCTGAAGGAATAGGGGGTCTCATTGAGGACGCCGCTGTCGCTCGAGAGCGAGCCCTTCCCATTCTTCAGGTTTCCGCTCCAGACCGCCGTTGCGTTTCGTTTCATGGTCCTGCGAATGAACCCCGGTTTCCTCCTGGCGCAAGGACAGGCGGCATTTGGCGCCCGACCCCAGCAGCTCGGCAGCGATAGCCGTCCATTCCGCGTCCGAGGAGCCTTGGGCGACCGGCCGGGCGGCCCTGGAATACCAATAGGCCGCGTTGCCCGCATCGCCCTCCTTGCGATGCAGGTAGGCGTGCACCCAGTCGCCCTCGCGGTTCCTGGCGCCTTGGGAACATTCGTGGGCCCGCCCCCAGTCCCCGTTCGCCTCGTGCCAGAGCGCCTGGAGGGCCCCGCTCAATCCGGCCGGAGGCGTCCCTGAAGGCTGCTCCGCGGATTTGCGAAACTCATCAACCGTCATGGTCCGCAATCAGGGAGCCGCGGTGGCAAACGCCGCAGAGGCCGCGCGTACGAAAGCCAGGGCCGGGGGATTCTCGAAATTATCCGGCATATTGGAGCGCTGCACCATCATGACGTAGATGGCCCCCTTGACGGGATCTATCCAGGCTGCCGTGCCCCAGGCGCCCGGATGGCCGAAGCTCCCAGGCGAAAGCCACGCCGAGACGCCGTCACCCTGCGACCTCACGACCGCAGCGCCCAGTCCCCAGCCCAGGATGTGGTTCAACTTCCTCTTAGAGTATCCGGTCGGAAGGTCACCCGTGCACACCGTTGTGAGGGCCCGGAGCGCCCCGGGGCTGAGATAGCTCCGGCCCTCGAATGTGCCGCCACCGAGCAGCATCTGGCAGAATCGCGCGTAGTCTCCCGCGGTGGAGAAGAGACCGCCGTCGCCGAGCGGGACGGATTCGCCCCGCCTCGGTATGGGCCCGTTCGCCGCGAGGCCCTGCTGGACCGTGAACTCGCCCGTCGCCGGGTTCACCCGGTAGCCCCGGGCGATTCGAAGGCGCTGCTCGTCGCTCGGGTAGAAGGTCGTGTCCTTCATGCCGAGGGGATCGAAGAGGCGATTCTGCAGGAAGGCGTCGAAGGGCTGTGCGGCGACCGTCTCGACGATGAGGCCCAGTACGACGAAGCCGGACGTCGTGTAGGCCCAGCCGGACCCGGGCTCGAACTGCATCGGGTCGGAAAGATAGATTGCCGCGAGTTCACGAAGCGTCTTCGCGGACCGGCTTGCCGCGGTCTTGCGAGGGCTCGCCAGTCCCGACGTATGGCTGAGAAGCTGGGCGATCGTGATGTTGGCCGGTTTGCCCGACGGGGTTTTCAGGGCCGCAAATTCCGGGAGGTACTTGGAGACGGGGTCGTCGACGCTGAGCTTGCCGTCGTCCTGGAGCATCAGGATCGCCACGCTGGTGACGGGCTTCGTCATGGAAGCTATCCAGAACACCGCGTCGGGCTGCATGGGCCTCTTCGCCGCGATGTCCGCTAGGCCCGTCGTGCCCAGGTGCAGGATCCGGTCCCTGGTGGCCACAAGGGTCACGGCCCCCGCTATCTCGTGGGAGTCGACCGTCGCCTGCATGGCCGCGGAGACCGAGGGCAGCTCCGGGGAGGCGTCCGCCGCTGCCGGCAGCACGAGGGCAACGGCGAGGATTGACAGGATCGCGCGCAAAGGGGTGACAAGCGAGACGCTGTCCTAGCGCCAGGGATCCGTTAATACGACGAGCGTCCCATCCGGATCGATGCAACTGGCCTGATGCCCGCCGCTTAGGGTGTTCGTAAGGGGTGACGGAGGCGGGAAGCCGCCCGCAATCGCGCGATCCTGCAGGATGGCCACGGCCGCCGACACATCCAGCACCTCAAGGGAGAATTCCGGCACGGCCCGCGGCGCCGCGGCGCCCGGCCGCGTCGCGTAGGGCCTCAGGACGACGCCGCTCGTGCCGCCGGGGGCCGCGAGTTCGACCTCGTCACCCTTTCCGTCCAGCATGCTCCCCCGCCACGTCACCTTGAATCCAAGCTGGTCGCGGTAGAACGCGAGGGAGGCGTCCAGGTTCGACACCTCGATCGTTGCGGACCTGAGGCGGGAAGCGATGCGGGTCTTGGGAAGATCCTGGCCCTTGTGCTTCATCACCTGGCCGTCCGGCTCAAACTGGGTCACCTCGAAGGGCCGCCCGTCGGGATCCCTTATGCCGAAGATCATGTCCCCGACGTGGGCCTTCTTCACCGCCGAGGGCTTGACACCGCTTGCCGCCAGCTGGCCTTGGAGGGCCGCGGCATTGTCCGTCACGAGGCCGAGATGGTCCAGGTTGTCCCCATTCGGAAGTATCTTCGCCGGGTTGGGAAAAAGGTAGATGCTTTGCCCGTCGTTGACCTTGATCACGACCATCTGGAGAGCGCCCGCGGGGGTGTTCAACACGTAGGGCTCGGCGAATCCGAGGTAATCCTCGTAGAAGGCCCGCGACTTCGCGATGTCCCGGACCCAATAGCCAACATGGTAGAGCGCGGTGACCTGGGCGGGCGCGGCCGAAGGGGCGGCCGGCGACTGCGCCAGGAGGGACGGGACGCAGAGGCCGAACAATGACGCGGACAGGAGTCTTCCGGGTGACATGGCTGCGGCTCAGCGAGCCTTTCCCTCCGGCAACGGCGGGTCGATCGGGGTGTCCGGCAAGAGGTAGCCCACCAGGGAGCAGTGATCGAGCCCCCTGATTCCCGCGACGATGCAGCGGGCGTTGAGGACCGCGCCGGCCCAATCGGTGTGCTCCGTCTCCTTTTCGGGAAAATACTCGCCCGTCACCGTGTCCTGGCCGGCGGCATCGTACTTGTCCGCGATCAATACGCCGGTGTCCGCGTAGAGGGCGTTTGCCTGCGCGGCGGCGGCCTTGTCCCATTCGGGGAAATTCCCCGAGCGCACCACCTTGCCCTCCTTCCACGAATTCTTCGGGTCGGGCGACGCCACGATCTCGCAGACGGCTCCCTTCGCCTGGGCGTCCGTGATGAACTTGCGGACGTACCAGCCGAAGGTGTGGACCACCTCGTGCTTCTTGGTGAGGAGATTGTCGATCTCCTGGGTCTCCTCGCCGTTGCCGGGAAGGGTGCCGCGAGCACGCTTCGTGTCGTTGATGGGGCTCGAATCATTGCTGCCGAACTGGATGAGCAGGGAGTCTCCCGGTTTCATGTCCCCCAACACATGGTCCCACAGCCCGTGCGACATGTAAGTCCGGGTGCTGGTGCCTCCGAGGGCATAGTCGACGACGTTGATCCGGCTCCGGTCGAAGAAGCTGGCGATGGGGTTGCCCCAGCCCCATTGGCCGTTCTCGCCGTTGTCGTGGCCGTTGCGCACGGCTGAGGCGCCGACGATCCAGAGGGTGGGAAGGCTTGGGTTGAGCGCATAGTGCGCGAGGAACGACGACGACGATGGCGGCACGGTTGGGGCGGGCGTGTCGGCGGCGGTCGCGGTCAGCGCGGCGGCCGCCGCGAGAAGGGGCAGGAGTTTTGGGGATTTCATGGGGCTGGGGGGATAGACGCAGCCGGCGGGGCCGAGGGTTCGAAGGAGGTGGCCGCGTTAAGTGGACACCGGCTCGCCTCGGCTTGCAATCGCGGTCTGACGACTGCGCCGATCAGCTTGCCATGCAGGAGCCGGAGCGCTAGGGTTTCTGGCGATAACACACCCGTGAGACCCGAGAAACATTTGGGCCCATGCGCCCAGGGTTCGCCCCAATCCCCCCTCCGCTTCCGCCGTGGGATGGCGCGCCGCTGATCCTCCCTCCGTGGACCTCTCGAACCTCGTCCTTGCGGCGATCTTCTCGCTGATCCTCCTCGTGCAGCTCAACCTGCGCCTGGCATCCCCGCTCATCGCGATCGCGGACCGCTGGATACGGTGGATCGTCTTCCCCTTCGTCATAGCGCGGTTCTGCCAGTACTACGGGCTGATCGACCGGCCGCTGTGGGTGTTGGCGCTCTCCGGGTTCATCCTCTGGTTCCTCTTTGAGACGCTCTACAACTGGCTCGCGATCGCCGCCCTGAGCGTGAGCCCATACCCGCTTTTCCCGAAGTATTCGGTCAACGCCAGCGGCGAGGAGTGGCCCATCCAGCCCCGGTTCCTGAAGATCCGCGAGTGGCTGCGCTCACGGGGCTTCCGCCAGATCCAGGCCCTGAAGGCGGAGGCGAGCGGCGACATCTACCTCCGTATCTCCATCTACCAGGACGAGGCCGCCCTGCTCCGCGTGCAGGTGACGTTCATCCCGCAGGGCACCGGCGCCATCGACGTGTGCTATTCGCTGACCTCGATGACGGCCGACGGCTGCCGGTACATGACGGACAACCTCTACATCCCCTTCGGCGGCTTCTACCCGGAGAACTGGTTCGTCGACAGGCGGCCCTGCTGCAGGTCGCTCCCGGGGCTGCTCTCCCTCCACCGCAGGAGGATCGCCGCGATGGGCCGCGAGCTCGCCCCCTTCGCGGTCGAGCCGCTCGCTGACCTGAACGACACCCAGCGAGAGCTGGACCGCGTGAACACCGAGCTGGGGTTCCTCAACCCCCACGGCGCCCGGGAGGACCACGGGAAGATCTCGCAGGAGGGCCGATACCGCGTCTGGAAGGAAATCTGGATGCTCAACTACCTGGGGCGCGCGGCGCGCTACGAGTGATCTCCGCCTAGGGCCGGCGCCGCCAGCTGGCCGCATCCCGCGGAGATGTCGATTCCGCGCCTCTGACGGACCGTGCTTCGCACGCCGTACTCGTCGGAGAGGATCCGCTGGAAGCGCCTCGCGGCCTCGCCCGGGGACGGGGCCCCGCCGTATCCCGCCGTCGGGTTGAGCGGGATCAGGTTGACCTGCGCGGGAAGGCTCCCGATCAGGCGGCCCACGGCGCGCGCGTGCGCCGCCGAGTCGTTCCTGCCGCCGATCAGCGTCCACTCGAAGAAGATCCGCCGGTCAAGCCTGGCGCAAAAGTGACGGCAGGCGTCCATCAGCTCGTCGAGCGGCCAGCGCCGCGCGACCGGGACGAGGGCGGCCCGCTCCTCCTGCGTCGCCGCGTGCAGGGACACGGCCAGGTGGATGGGGCGGGCCTCGTCGGCCATGCGCCGGATCCCCGGGACGACGCCCACGGTGCTGAGCGTGATCCGGTCTGCGGCGAGCCCGAGGCCGCTCGGGTCGCGGAGGATGTCGGCGGCCCGCATGACCGCGTCATAGTTGTGCAGGGGCTCGCCCATCCCCATGAAGACGACGTTGCGCAGGCGGCGCGGCTCCCCTGTCGCGCGCAGGGCCCGCGAGACGTGGACGACCTGGGAGACGATCTCCCCCGCGGTCAGGTGGCGCCGGTAGCCCATCTGGCCCGTGGCGCAGAAGACGCACCCCATGGCGCAGCCCGCCTGGCTGCTCACGCACGCGGTCTCGCGGCCCGCGTACCGCATCAGCACGGATTCGATCCTCTCGCCGTCGGGAAGGCCGAGGAGGTACTTGCGCGTGAAACCGTCGGACGACACGGTCTCGACCGAGACGGGAAGCGCCCCGATGCGCGTCTCCGCGGACAATCGGGCGCGCACGCGGGCGGGGATCTCCGGCAGTGGGTCCGATGCCTCGGCGAGGCCGAGGTAGAGGTATTTCCAGAGGCGGGCAGCATGGGCCCCGCTGAAGCCCCAGGACGCTGCGAGGGCGGCGAGCTCGGGCCGGGTCATTCCGTAAAGGTCGGTGCGCGGGGGATCCACCTCGGCGGGGATTGAGCGCGGGGGCGCCGGCCGGCGCAAGGTGGATTGCCTTTCCGCCTCCCCGAGGCAGTCTGGTGCCGTGGGTCTCGCCGGCAAATTCCTGCAGTGCTTCATCCCGCTCTTCGTGACGATCGACCCATTCGGGCTCGCCGCCATCTTCCTCGCGCTCAGCCGGGACGTGCCCCCCGCGAAGCGAAAGCGGATCGCCAACCAGGCGACGTGGACGGGCGGGATCGTAGCCCTCTTCTTCCTCATCCTGGGCCGGAGCATCTTCATCGCGATCGGGATCGGCGAGGGCGACTTCCAGATCGCGGGCGGCCTCATCCTCTTCATCCTCGCCTCGCGCGAGCTGACCCAGACCCGGGCCCAGGAGAAGGGGAACCTCCCGGACGACTTCGGGGTCGTGCCGCTCGGGATGCCGTTGATCGCGGGGCCGGCGACGATAACGACGCTCCTCGTCATCTCCCAGTCGGTCGGCTACACGATGACGCTCATCGCGCTCGCCGTGAACCTGGCGCTCGTCGCACTCGCGTTCGCGCAGAGCGACAGGCTTGAGCGCATGGTGGGCCAGACGGGGCTGCGCGCGGTCTCGAAGATAATCGCGCTCCTCCTGGCGGCGATCGCGGTGCACATCGTGCGCCGCGGATTCACGGGCACCTGACCGGGAGTCAGCCCCGGAAGGTCGTCAGCAGGTCGCAGTAGATCTTCGCTGCCGCGACAAGGTCCCTCACGCGTGCACGCTCGTCGACCGCGTGGATGTCCTCGCCTCCCGGGCCGTAGCCGAGGGTCGGTATCCCGAGGTGACGGGAGAAGTAATGGATGTCGTTGAACCCGCTCGACACGTGGAACACGGTCGGCCTGCGGCGGACGCGCTTCACGCTCGCGGCCATGGCCCTGAAGAACGGGTGATCCGGCCTCGTGAACGACGAGAAGTTCTCCGACACCTTCTCGACCGTGATCCGGCACCCCGGGATCCTCCTGGCGGCGGCCGAAAGGAATGCCCGCAGGTCGCGCTCGGCCGCGGCGTGGTCCTCGACCGGAAGGACGCGCCGGTCTATCGAGAACGAAGCCAGGGCGGGCACCGTGTTGATCTTACCCCCGGGGCCGGACTCGAACACGCCGCCGACATTGATCGTCGGGCGCATCGTCTTGCCCTCGGGCGTGACGAAGGTCCGCCGGGCGATCCGCCTCTTGTAGTCCTCGAGCCCGAGGACGAGCGCGGCCATCTTCTCGAGCGCATTGACCCCGTCCCCCGGCATTGAGCCGTGGGCGGCGCGCCCGTGGACCGTCACCTCCATCCAAAGGGTGCCGTTGTGGCCGCAGCACACCTCGCTGCCCTCGGCGCCCTCCATCACGACGGCGTAGTCGGGGCGGATTGGCGCCTCGTCCACGACCCACCGGGCGCCGAGGAAGGAGTCGGTCTCCTCGTCCGCCGTGAACGACACCTCCACGTTCATCAGGGGCCGCGTGCGCGTGCTCCGGAGCGCGTCGAGCGCGGTGAGGAGGCTCGCGATCGAGCCCTTCATGTCGGCGGTCCCGCGGCCGTAGATCATGCCCTTCTCGACCGCCCCGCTGAAGGGGTTGCCGTGCCGCCAGGTTCCCGAGACCGGCACGACGTCGTAATGAGCGTTGAAGTGGATCGTCTTTCTCGCGCCCGGGACCCCGAGCTTGCCGATGACGTTGTAGCGCGGGTACGCATGCTGGGCCGCGGGAAGCGTGCGGCGCAGCAGAGGCCCGGGAATCGCGTACCTTCGGGCTGTGAGGCCGATTTTCCCGAGCTCGCGGGTCAGGTAACCGGTGGCGACCTCGTAGTTCTCGCCGGGCGGATTGACGGTCGCGATCCCGACCATGCGCCTGAGGCGGCCGAGCAGGACGGGGGTGTTTCGGTCTATGAACGCGTGGGGCCCTTCCATCATTCTAGCATCGCGTGGCGCCCCGGGTACGGGAAGCCCGGAATGGCGTGCAAAGGGAGGCCCGAATGTCCATCTCATTGGCTGTGAACGCGGAGGCGCGCCAAATTATTTCCAAGCTGGGGCTTGGCCCCCTTCCCAGGGAGGGGGGGTATTTCGCCCCGGTGTGGACGAGCCGGGAAAGGGGACCGGGAGGCCGCGCGCTCGGCTCTGCGATCCTCTTTCTCATAACGGAGGCCGACTTCTCGGCTCTCCACCGGCTGAAGACGGACGAGATCTGGCACTTTCACGGGGGCGATCCCGCGGAGCTTGTCCGGCTGGGGCCGGCGGCGGGCTCCGGCCGGGTCACCGTCCTGGGGCCGGATGTGACGGGCGGCCACGCCCCCCAGGGGGTCGTCCCGGCCGGCGAATGGCAGGGCGCAAGGATCCGCGACCCCCGGGCTTCGGGCGCGCGCGGATGGACGCTCTTCGGTTGCACGCTCTCCCCAGCCTGGGACGAGCGCGAGTTCGAGCTTGGGAGCCGGGAGAATCTCATGGCCGAATTCCCCGGCCACGCCGAGCTGGTCCGCGCGCTCACTCGCTAGCGCCGCCCCCGTGCGGGCCAGTTGCCTTTTGACAGGGGTGCCCCGCGGCGGCATTTTCCCCTCGATGACCCTTGCCGAACTGCGGAAGGAATACTCCCTGGCTGGGCTGTCCGAGAAGGATGCGGCCCGGGATCCGTTCCGCCAGTTCGAGAAGTGGTTCCAGGAGGCCGAGGCGGCCAAGATCTCCGAGCCGAACGCGGCGGTGCTGGCGACGGCGGCTAGGGACGGCCGCCCCTCGGCGCGCATGGTCCTCCTGAAAGGGGTCGACGGAAGGGGGTTCGTCTTTTTCACGAACTACGACAGCCGGAAGGGGCGCGAGCTCGAGGCCAACCCGCGCGCGGCCTACCTGTTCCCCTGGGTCGCGCTCGAGCGGCAGGTCATCGTCGAGGGAACGGTGTCCAAGGTGGCCCCCGAGGAGAGCGAGGCGTATTTTCGAAGCCGGCCCCGGGCGAGCCAGCTGGCCGCCTGGGCATCGCCCCAGAGCTCGATCATCGCCGGGCGCGAGGCACTCGACGAGGCGATGAAGTCGGTCGAGAGGAAATACGCCGGCAGGGAGGCGCCGCTGCCGCCCAACTGGGGCGGCTTCAGGATCGCTCCCGAGTCTGTCGAGTTCTGGCAGGGGCGGCGAAGCCGCCTGCACGACAGGCTCAGGTACCGCCGGGACGGCTCCGGGGCGTGGGTCGTCGAGAGGCTCGCGCCCTGAGCGGGGGCTCGGGACGCGCGACACCATGATCTACCTGATCAGGCATGCCGACGCCGTTTCCGACGAGGTGGATCCAGCGCGGCCGCTGAGCGCCAAGGGCCGGGAGCAGGTGGCCAGGGTCTGCGGGATACTCCGGAAAAGGTCCGGGTTCAGGCCCAGGGAAATCTGGCACAGCCCCCTTGATCGCGCGCGGGAAACAGCGGAGCTGCTGGCAAAGGGCCTGGAGCTCCCGGCGCCGCTTGTCCTTACGCAGGGACTCACGCCGGACGACGACCCGTCCAAGATAGCCGCGGTCCTTGAGACGGAGGCGGGGGACATCGCGATCGTCGGGCACGAGCCGCACCTGGGCGTCCTCTCCTCGATCATGGTCCACGGGCCCGAGCGAGCCGCGGCGTTCTTTCATTTTCCGAAGGCCGGCGTCCTCGCGCTTTCCCCGGACGGCAGGCGCTGGCGGCCGGAGTGGCTGGTGAAATCGGCATGATCCTCGAGGTCCTGCCGGAGAGGGACGGGGGCGCCGCGGAGAACATGGCCGCGGACTTCCTGCTCCTGCAGCGGTACCCGCGCGAGAAGGCGGCGCGCTACCGCCACTACGGATGGCGCTCACCCTCGTTCACCTTCGGCTACAGCCAGAAAATATCATTTGTCCGGAACCAGCTTCCCATGGGGGAGACCCTGGACCTCTGCCGACGGCCGACGGGGGGCGGAATCGTGGACCACCGCGACGACTGGACGTACGCGGTCGTCATTCCCAGGGGGCACCCGCTTGAGGAGGCGCGGGCGACCCAGAGCTACCGCGCGATCCACGAGGCGCTGGCGGAGGCGTTCGTGGCGGCCGGCGTGCCGGTCGAGCTCAAGGCCTCGTCCGCGCCGGCGGCAGGAGCCGAGCCCGGCGGCCCCGCGGGGGTTTGCTTCGAGCGCGCCGAGATCTTCGACATCGTCCATGCTGCGTCCGGGGCCAAGATAGCCGGCGGCGCCCAGAAGAGAAACAAGCGGGGGATCCTCTTCCAGGGATCCGTCTGGCGGCCGGCCGCGGGGGGCGACGCGGTCGACTGGGTCCGCCTCGGCGAGGACCTTCCCGCGCGCCTGGCGGCGGCGCTCAAAGCGGACGCGGACGCGACCCCATGGCCGGAATTCGCCGAGGGCGAACTCGAGGGCCTCGTGGAGCAGTATTCGTCCCCCGAGTGGATGGAATTCCGCTAGGAGGCCGGCCTGGAGAGCGTGATCACGCACTCGAGGTGCCGCGTCTGGGGAAAGAGGTCGAAGGGCTGGACGGCCGTCACCGCGTATCCCGCCGCCAGGAAACCCTTCAGGTCGCGCATCTGCGTGGCCGGGTCGCAGCTCACGTAGACAACCGCGCGGGGTCCGTAGGCGAACAGCTGGCGCAGGAAGGACTCGTCGCATCCCCTTCTCGGCGGATCGATCACGACAGCCGTCTCCGCGCCCGGAAATCCCAGCCCCGCAAAGATCGAGGAGGCGTCCCCCGCCGCGAAGACGGCGTTCGCGATCCCGTTCGCGGCGGCGTTCTCGCGGGCGAACGCGACTGACGACTCGCTCACCTCGACGCCAGCCACGCGCTCAAATGAGCTCGCGGCGGCCAGGGCGAAGAGGCCGCTCCCGCAGTAGGCGTCCACGAGGAACCTGGCGCCGCTCGAGCGGGCCTGGTCGCGGACGTAGGAGGCGAATGCGGGCAGGATGTACGGGTTGTTCTGGAAGAAATCCCGGGCGAGGAAGGCCAGGCGGAGGGGCTCCCCCGGCCCCAGATGGACCTCCTCGGTCACCCTCTCCCCGGGGTCCATCGTGACCTTGCCGCCCGCGTCGCGCAGGAGAAGCGTCGATCCCCGCTCGAACCCGCCCCTGGCCGCGCGACCGCGGACCTCGTCACGGGCCGAGGAAAGGCGCGCGTTGATCCCATCCGTGGCGATCTCGCACCGGGGCACGTCCACGATCTCCGAGCGGGTCCCCTGCCTGAGGAAGCCGATCGCCGGCTCGCTCCCGGGGCGGGGGGCGTTGAAATGCGGCGTGATCTTCGAGCGGTAGCCGAACTCCCTCGGAGAGCCGATGACGGGCGACACCTCGAGTGCGAGGCCCACCATGTGCTCGAGGAGCTCGGAGACCTGGCGGCGCTTCCATTTGAGCTGCTCGTCGTAGCGAAGGTCCTGATACTGGCAGCCCCCGCAGCGCCCAAAGAGCGGGCACCGGGGCTCGATCCGGTCGGGTGACGGCGCAATCACCTCAAGGAGGTCCGCCTCCGAGTAGTTTGCGTGGTTGCGGAAGACCCGCGCGCGGACGAGTTCGCCGGGAAGCGCGAAGGCCACCATGACGACCCACCCCGGGCCCGTGTCCTGGCCCTCGAGCGCGACGCGGCCGAGCCCCAGCCCCAGGTTGGTGAGCGTCGTGACCGTGAGCTCGAGCTCATGGTGATAGGGGAACGGCCTGTCGCTGGATGTTTTCTTTTTGGACACCGGGGGAAACAACAAGTCAAATGGGGCGATGCCCGTCGAGATAATCACCAGCCTGAAGAATCCGCGGCTCAAGCGGCTCGTGCGCCTGCGCGAGCGGCGCCAGCGGGACGAGGAGGGGGCATTCCTCGTCGAGGGCTACCGGGAGGTGCGGCGGGCCGTGGAGAGGAAGGTGGCCCTGGACGAGCTTTACTACTGCCCGGAATGGTTCCTCGGGGAGAACGAGCCTGCGCTCCTGGGAGAGGCGGAGGCCTCCGGGGCCAAGCTCTTCGAGCTGTCCAAGGACGCGTTCGCCAAGGTCGCCTACAGGGAGCGGCCGGACGGCATCCTCGCCGTGGCGCCGCAATGGAGGCGCACGCTCGCCGACCTCGAATTGCCGGGCGAGCCGTTCATCCTCGTCGTCGAGGCCATAGAGAAGCCGGGCAACCTGGGGACGATCCTGCGGAGCGCGGACGCCGCCGGGTGCGACGCGGTCGTCGTGTGCGACCCCGTGACCGACCTCTTCAACCCCAACGTGGTCCGTGCTTCCACCGGCGTCCTCTTCTCGGTGCCGTGCGTCGTCGAGGGCAACGAGGCCGTCCTCGCCTGGCTGAGGCAACGCGGGATCCGGGTTGTCGCCACAACCCCGGCCGCGGCGAAGGCCTACACGGACTCGAATCTGCGGGGGCCGCTCGCCGTCGTCATGGGCAGCGAGCAGTACGGCCTGAGCGAGTTCTGGCTGAGGAACTCGGACGAGTCCGTCCGGATCCCCATGGCGGGACAGGCCGATTCCCTGAACGTGGCGATGGCGGCGCTGATCACGCTCTTCGAGGCCGTGCGCCAGCGCGGGCGCTAAGGGGCGCCCTTGCGCAGGAGGCGGATCAGTTCCGCCGTGCCGGCCGCCATCGACACCCCCGGTGCGTAGCCCAGGTCGCGGGCGGCGGCGGACCCGTCGAACCAGTGGTCCCTCGCGAGCTCCGCGGCGATGAACCGGGTCATCGGCGGCTCTCCCTTCAGCCGCAGGATGCTCCAGGCGGCCTCGCAGGCGGCACCGACGATCGATGCGCCCCCGAGAGAAATCCTCCGCGTGACGGGAGGCTCCCCGAGGCCCGCGAGCAGCTCGTTGATCCAGTCCCACAGGACGACGGGCTCGCCGTTGGTTATGAAGTAGGCCCTTCCGCCCGCGGGCGAGTCCGGCGCGCAGAGCGCCTCCTCCGCGGCCATGTGCGCGTCAGCCGCGTTCTCGACATGGACCATGTCGACGCGGTTTCTCCCCTCCCCCACGATCCTGAGGCGCCCCGCTCGCGCTCTCGCAAGGACCCGCGGAATGAGATGCGGGTCGCCGGGGCCCCATATGAGGTGGGGCCGGAGCGCAACCGTCGCCAATCCCGGCGAATGGGCGGCCAGCACCTCGCGCTCGGCGAAAGCCTTCGTCAGCGGATACGGGCTTGGGCACCTTCTCGTGAGAGGCAGCGACTCGTCGGCCCCGGCGAGGCCGCGGCCGTCGTAGACCACGCTCGGCGTGCTCGTGTAGACGAGGCGGCGCACGCCGAATTGCCTGCACCCCTCCAGGACGGACCGCGTGCCCAGCACATTGGTGTGGTAAAAATCGGCGTATCTGCCCCATACGCCGACCTTCGCCGCGGCGTGGAACACGGTTCCGATCCCCTCGAGGGCGGCGCGCACTGCCCATGCGTCCCCGAGGTCGACCCGGATGAACCGGACGCCGCGGGCCTCCAGGTCGGGCGCCGGCGTTCTGCCGAGGACGGCGACGGATCTTCCCTGAGAAAGAAGGCGGTCCACGATCCGCCGCCCCAGAAATCCCGCCCCCCCTGTCACAAGGGCGTGTCCCTTTGCGGAATTGTCGGTGCTCATGGATCCGCGGGACTCAGGCCACCCGGCATGCGCGCGCCGACGCCGCCCATTTGGACAGCGCGAGCCGGTGGATCTTCGCATTGTGGCGCGCGTCGACCGGCAGGCGGCCCTTGAAGTAGAAGGTCCTGATCGGGGCGGTGTGAGGATGGCGCATGGCCAGGGCCCGGAGTTCCGACGCAAGGGACCGCGCGTCCGCCCGGCCGCTC
>Ga0302326_10004890_pt1 | contig 30800 bp, 30 predicted proteins | sample Palsa_T0_3_FD_202264 | JGI IMG/M metagenome (GOLD analysis project Ga0302326, IMG submission 202264) | Peat permafrost microbial communities from Stordalen Mire near Abisko, Sweden - Palsa_T0_3 | ecosystem: Environmental > Terrestrial > Soil > Palsa > Peat permafrost | place: Sweden: Abisko... | reverse complement strand
CACTGCTACCCGGCGGTGCTCGCGCAGCTGCACCGTGCGGCCGCGAGTACCGGGGCGGTGCTGCAGGTCGCGCCGGTCCCGGTTCCGGCAGCCAGCCGGGCGGCCGTAGCCGAGGCGGTGCTGTCCCGGCTGAGCGGGCGAACCAGGCTGGTAATCGTCGACCACGTTGCCTCGTGCAGCGGCATGGTGTTCCCGGTCGCGCAGATCGCCAGGGAGTGCCGGCGCCAGGGCGTTCCGGTGGCGGTCGACGGAGCGCACGCGCCTGGCCAGGTACCGGTCGACCTGACCGGGATCGATCCTGACTTCTGGGTCGGGAACATGCACAAGTGGCTGTGCGCGCCCAAGGCGTCCGCTGTCCTGTACGCCGCGCCGCGGTGGCGGGACACCCTCCGGCCGCTGGTCACCTCGCACGGCGTGACCGACGGGTATCAGTCGGCCTTCGACTGGACCGGCACCCGCGATCCCAGTCCGCTGCTCGCCGTCCCGGCCGTGCTCGCGTTCTTCGGCCAGGCGGGCTGGCCGGCCGTCTGGCAGCACAACAACGACCTCGCAGGCCAGGGCGCCGCGCTGATCGCCGAGCTGGCCGGCACCAGCGCTCCCGCCGCCGCCGACGGACTGGGCGCCGCGATGCGACTGGTCGGCCTGCCGTGGCCGGTGACGGACGATGACGCCCGGGCTCTGGAGCGCCACCTGCTCGATGCCGAGGGCGTGGTCGTGCCCGTCACCAGCCACGGCGGCTCGCACTGGCTGCGGGTCTCGGCGCAGCTGTACAACACGCTGGCGGATTATGAGCGGCTGGCCGCGGCCCTGCGCCGGCGGCAGCCAGCGGGCGCTACGGGCTGATGAGGCGCTGACCCGGTCCCTGGCTGAGCACGCCGGACCTGACTGGCCGCATCTCGCCGTCCTCGCCGTGCGGGGCTGCGCCGGCGCGGTCGTGGCCATCCGCCGGTTCCGGTGGGATCCGCGACCTGAATGACCGGGCGCAACCGGCGCGCTACCGTGGGTGCATTCGCGCGTTCCCGGCTCGTCAAGGGGGTTTGGTCATGGACGCAGACCTGGCGGGGCAGGTCGTCGACATCGCCAGGCGGGTGGTCGCCAGCGGTGCGATCTCGGCGAACGGGCATGGCAACGTGAGCGTCCGCGTGCCCGGTGCCGAGGACGAGATCTATTTCACGGCCGGCCCCTCGCTGCGCGACCATCCGGCGTCGGCTGTCGTGCGGGTCAGGCTGGACGGCACCCTGCTGGAGGGCGAGCTGCCGCCCATCGCCGCCGCCGTCGTCGCCATGCACACCGCCATGTACGCCGATCCCGACGTCGGCTGCGTCCTGCACACACACTCGCCGTTTGCCACCGCTCACGCGGTGGCGCACCGGCCGATCGGGTGCTGGGTCGAGGCGCTGGCCATGTTCGGCCTGGCTGACGGGGTGCCGCTGGCAGGGTACGCGCCACGCGGATCCGACGAGGCGGTCGACAGCATCCGGGCCGCGGTCAGACCGGGCGTTCCCGCCGTCCTGCTGGCCAACCACGGCGTGCTGGTCTTCCATCGCACGCCGGAGCTGGCAATCATGATCGGCGGAGTGGTCGAGGAGGCGGCGCAGGCGGGCATCAATGCCGGAGGGCTGGGCGGGCCGGTCGAGGTTCCCCCCGCCATGCGGGCCGCGGCTCTGCAGCGCGCGATGACCTTCGACAGCCGCGGAACCGTGCGCTCCTAGCGCAGCAGGTGCGGGTAAGCGGGTGAGCGGTGCTGGAACGACAGGATCCGCGGGTTGAGGATCACGCCGTCGCGGATCTCGATGGCGCGGCGGACGGTATCGTTCGCCTCCCATGAGCCGGGGCCGGCCAGCACGGGACGCAGGAGCGGCAGGAGCGCCTCGCTGATCTCCCACGTCGCCGAGTCCCAGAGCAGCGACGGACTGTGATCGACGGCGTAATAGCGGATGTTATTGCCAACCGTGAACATCGGCTCGGCGAAGGAAGTAGGCCGCGCCCAGCTGAAGCCCATCCCCTCGTCGCAGGAGACGTCGACGATGAGGCTGCCGGATCCGAAGGAGCCCAGCTCGTCGCTCGTGACGAACATCATCGGCGCATCAGTGTCCTGCAGGACGCAGTTGACCACGATGTCGTGCCCGGCGAGGAACTCTGCCATCGGCACCGGGCGGCCATCGCGCAGGACGAGGCAGCGGCCCGGATCATCGTCGTCGAGGGCGAAGTGCATCATGCGGGCCGAGTGGATCGGCGAGGCGACCTCGTTGATGGCCCGGTGCGTCACGACGTCGACGTCGCTGACGCCGTGCGCGTTGAGAACGGTCACCGCGCCGCGCGCGGTGGCCCCGAAGCTGATGACGGCCGCTCGCAGCCGCCGGCCGTAATCGCCGGTCAGCCCGGCCAGCTCCAGGGCGTGCAGTACCGAGCAGTAGCCGGCCATCTCGTTGTTCTTGTGGAAGACGTGCAGGCTGAAGGAGCCGTCCGGCGCCCAGTAATTCATCGCCTCGAATGCGATCAGCGTGAGCCTGCGGTCGATGCTCACCTGGGTGAGCTCCTCATCCTGGACGCAGTGCGGCCAGCCCCACAGGATCTGGCCCGCTCGCATCTCCGCCAGGTCCGCTGTCTGCGGCTTGGGGAGCAGGATGACATCGCACTCGGCGACCAGCTCGGCCCGGCTGCGCAGGCCGGCGACGCTGCGGCCGAGTTGCTCGTCACTGATGCCGAACGACTCCCCGTAGCCGCGCTCCAGGTAGATCCGTTCCCGCAGGTCAGCAGGGATCCGGCCGAGATGAAGCGGATGGATGGCGAGCCGGCGCTCGTGCTCCTTACGCGACCGGGCAGCTACGCCGAGGCTGAGCTGCTCTCCGGTCACTGATTGCGCAGCGAGATCGCGTCGGACTCGGCGATGCCGTCGGCCTCAACGGCGCGCAGTCCCTCGCCCAGCCGCTCGCGAGCCTGCCGCAGCAGCTTGAGCGAGTTCGACGAGGAGCTTTGCGGGGCAGTCCGGTCCGGGTCCGCGCCGTGCTCCTCGATCAGGTGGGTCTGCAGGGCCGCGGCGACCTCGTCGACCGCCTTCAGTGCGTGGTAAATGGCCCGATCCCGTGCTGTGTCATCAACCATGTGATCAGTATCTCGTTCTTTGCCGCGCGGGCTGACGATCACCGCAGGAAGGCCGAAATCCGTTCGCGAAGCGATGGCGCGTCCAGGCCGTGCGCCGCGGCGTGCTCCGCGGGCGTGCCGTAATGGCGCAGCTCGGTCCGGCCCACGCCGAGCGCGAGTACGCGGTGCGGCAGGTCGATCAGCGCGTCGTCGACCTCGCGACTGGACGTTCCGGCCAGGTACGGCTCGACCAGCACGACGTCAGCGCTGTCAGCGGCATGGATGGCGTGGCGCACCGCGGTGGCGTCAAACGGGCGGACAGTGACGGCGTAGAGCACCGTGACGTCGAGGCCGGCGACCGCATCCAGGACTGGCTGGAGCATCGGCCCGACGGCCATGACCGTTCCCTTCCGCCCGGCGCGGACGGTCTCGAAAACGCCTGGCCTTATGGATTGCGGCCCCGGGTTGCTCTGGCCGGACAGCCGGAGATAGACCCGGTCGTTCCCGGCAGCGGCGTGCCGCAGCAGCTGCTCGGCCTCGTCCGGGTGGCCAGGCACGTGGATTGTCCAGCCATCGAGGGTGTCGATCAGCGCGACGTCCCCTGGCGCCTGGTGGGTCCTGCCCTCCGCGGCCATGTCGTACGACCCGCCGAAGCTGACCAGCACGGCCCCGACACCCTGGTGGCCGAGGTCGAGCTTGACCTGCTCGAAGGGGCGCTCGACAAGGAACGACGGGAATGTGTGCGCGATCGGGCGGAGCCCGGCCAGGGAGAGACCGCCGGTCACGCCGATGAGCAGCTGCTCGCGGATGCCGACATTGATGACGCGGCCGGGGTGGCGGGCCGCGGCGGACGCGAACTGGGCCGCGCTGATGTCGGCCAGGACGACCGCGAGCCGCGGATCGGCGTCCAGCAGCTCGGTGGCGGTGGCGATGAAGCGTTCCCGCATTGTTTCCATGGCTACCTCAGTTTCAGCGGACGTTGGCGGCTGGGCGGGCGACGGGAGAATCCTTGGGTTCCACGACAGCGATCACGGCATGCGGCTGACCCGGGTGCGGCGCGTTCAGTGCGGCCTCGAGTGCATCGTGATCGCGGCCGTCCGCGATCAGGACCGACCAGCCCTCCCGGTCGAACCTGGTGGCGATGCCGCCGGACCAGCCGTGCGTGGCTGAGGCGTTGTCGACGACGACGGCGTGAAGGCCATCGAGCCCGGTCGCGCCGGCGAATGCGATGGCCTCATGGTTGGAGCCCTCGTCCAGCTCGGCATCGCCGACCAGGACGAAGACGCGCGGGCGCGTCAGCTCGTGTGCGCGCAGTCCGAGTGCCATCCCGACGGCCAGGCCCAGGCCGTGGCCGAGTGAGCCGCTGCCGATCTCAGCGCCGGGAATCAGCGTCCGGTCCGGATGGTGGCCGAGCGGGGACCAGTAGCCGGCGAACCCTGGCAGCAGGCCGGCGTCGATGAACCCCTTGGCGGCGAGTACCGCGTAGTAGGCCATCGGTCCGTGGCCCTTGGACAGCAGGAACCTGTCGCGCCCGGGATCGTCGGCGCCCGCCGGGCTGATGTTGAGCACCCGGTCATAGAGAACCCACAGCACATCGAGCGTGGAGGTCGCCGCGGGGCCGTGCTTCTCGTCGCCGGTCATCAGCGCCATGAGTGACTCCAGGTCGCCGTAACCGAACTGGCTGAGCTGCGTCGTGGTCATGGACCTATCCTTCAACTTCAAGCGCACTTGAAGTCAAGGGCTATGATCGGGTGTCATGGCCATGCTTGCCGACCGGATCACCATCGGCGAATTCGCCCGCCGCGCCGGGGTCGCCACCTCGGCGCTGCGCTACTACGAGCAACTGGGCCTCATCTCCTCGACGCGGACAGCGGGCGGACAGCGCCGCTACGCCCGCGCCATGCTGCGCCGGGTGGCGTTCATCCGCGCGGCCCAGACAGTGGGGCTCAGTCTCGACGAGGTGCGAGGCGCGCTGGCCCGGCTGCCGGACGAGCGCACCCCGAGCAAGACGGACTGGAACAAGGTCTCAGCGACCTGGATCCGCCGCGTCGACGAGCGGATAGCCGAGCTTGAGCGGCTCCGCGAGACGCTGAACAGCTGCGTCGGCTGCGGCTGCCTGTCCCTGCGCACCTGCCGGCTGTCCAACCCGGACGACACGGCGGCCAGCCGCGGGGCCGGGGCGCGCTGGCTGATCGGCGACACACCGCCCGCCTAGCGCTCCGGCCGGCGGCGTGACCGCGACGGTGACTGCTGTGCCACAGTGGACCTTATGAACGATCCCGGCGGCGCCCGTGTCGCCGTTTACATCGACTTCGACAACATCGTGATCTCGCGCTACGACCAGGTTCACGGCCGTGGCCAGTTCCAGCGGGACAAGGCGCGCGGGTTCACCAGGCCCGACGGTCCGGTAGATCCCGAGATAGCAGACCGGCTCCGGCGCGCGACGGTCGACGTCGGCGCAGTGATCGACTTCGCCTCGTCGTTCGGCACGCTGGTGCTGACCCGCGCTTATGCCGACTGGTCAGCCCCGGTGAACGCCGACTACCGGGGGCAGCTTGTCAGCCGCGCCGTTGACCTCGTGCAGCTGTTCCCGACCGCCGCCTACGCCAAGAACGGCGCCGATATCAGGCTGGCCGTGGACGCGGTCGAGGACATGTTCCGGCTCCCCGACCTGACGCATATGGTGATCGTCGCCGGGGACTCCGACTACATCGCGCTCGCCCAGCGGTGCCGGCGGCTCGGCCGTTACGTGGTCGGCGTCGGCGTCGCGGGATCGACGAGCAGGGCGCTCGCCGCTGCCTGCGATGAGCTCGTTACCTACGACGCGCTTCCCGGCATCACGCCCGCTGAGGCGCCCCGGCAGTCAGCCGGCCAGGGTACCCGCGCGCAGCCCCAGGCCGAGGAGCCCGAGAGCCCGCCGTCCTCGCGAGGGTCGCGGCGGACGAAGAAGACAGCGGCACCGCCGGCCGAGGAAACAGAGGCCGAGGCTGAGGCCGACGCCGAGGACCCGCAGGAACTGGCGACCCGGCTCCTGGAGCGAGCGCTGCGGCTCGGCCAGGAGAAGGATGACGCTGACTGGCTGCACAGCTCGGCGGTGAAGAGCCAGATGAAGCGGATGGACCCGTCATTCAGCGAGCGGGCACTCGGCTACCGGTCCTTCTCCGACTTCGTCAAGTCGCGCGAGGCCATCGCGGAACTCGACGAGGCAACCCCGGTGCGCCTGGTGCGGCTGAACCCGGCCTCGACCGCGCCCTGAGGCACTAGCCCTGCAGTCCGTCCCAGGACCAGCGGGGCACGGTCAGGCCCGCCGGGACGTCATCGGCAGACTTGTGGTACCGGGCCATGGGCGTCGTGGTGGCCCAGGCGAAGTAGTCGTGCAGGACCTGCCGGAGCTCGCAGGCAGGGTCGATTCCGACGTCCTGCGTCGCCTGATCAAAGCAGTCGATCGCCCGGCGGTCCATCTCCGCGTGCTCGCCGTTGCCGCTATGAATCCGAACGACCGAGGTCTCGTCTCCGTAGGTGCCGGAGTAGGCGGCCGGGCCGCCAAGCGCCTCGGTCCAGTAGGCGGCGAGCCGCTCGCTGTGGTCCGGCCGGAATCCGTGGCTGAACGCATGGCTGACGATCTCGTCGGCCAGGACCCTGGAATGCCAGGCCTCGGCCAGGCGAAACATGCCGTCGCTGCCGCCCGCGGCCTCATACACGCTCTGCATGCCTCCAGAATGCCACTGTCCGCGCCGGGCGGTGGCCGGCCCGATCATGGAAGCCGAGTTGGTGGTGTTCTGGCACCACCAACTCGGCTTCCATCAAGATCAGCTATCCGGCCAGTACGGGCGGGAGCGGCGGGCGGCGGGCGCCGGGCTGGATCAGCGGGCGCCGGGCTGGATCAGGCGGCCTTTCCACTCGCCGCCGCGGCCGCGGTGGTGGCGGCGGGCGGAGTCGGCGGTCATCGCCGCGTACATCGCCGCGATCAGCGGCAGCGCAGGCGCGCGCAGCGGCGAGAGCCGGTACAGCCGCAGCATCGGCACATACGTCACCGACATCAGCAGCCAGCCCGCGAGGCCCGCCGCGAGCAGCCAGCCCGCGGTCGCGGCAGCAGCCCCGGAGGACAGCAGCACGAGCCCGGCGATGGCCGCCGCCGGGGGCAGCAGGTACAGCCAGGCGAGCCCCAGTACCGCTCCGGCGGTGGCCGCCAGCGAGTAATGCAGCTGCGTGTACGCACTGCGCGCGACCATGTCCCAGATATCGGCGAGCCGGTCGTAGGGCCGCGCGCTGGTGACATCCGTCGTGAGCCCGAGCCAGCAGCGGCGGCCGGCGCGCTTCAGCAGCCGGCCGAGCGCGACGTCGTCGATCCGCGCGCCGGCGATCTGCTCAAGCCCGCCTGCGGCAGTGAGTGCGTCGGCGCGCACCAGCATGCAGCCGCCCGCCGCCGCGGCTGTGCTGGCCCGGCGCCTGCTGACCCGCGGGAACGGATACAGCTGGGCAAAGAAGTACACGAAGGCGGGAACGAGCAGCCTCTCCGCCCGGTTTCCCGTCCGCAGCAGCGCCATCAGGGACACCAGGGCGAACTGGCCGGCCGCCGCGCACTGCGCCAGCCGCGCGAGTGTGCCCGGCGCATAGGCGATGTCGGCATCGGTGAACAGGAGGTACCCGGCGTCGGGTCCGGCGGCCCGCACGCCTTCGGCCATCGCCCACACCTTGCCCGCCCAGCCCGCCGGCGTCGGCCGCGCGCCGACGACCGTCAGGTCGCTGCCCGCGCCAAGCTCGGCCGCGATCTTCGCGGTCGCGTCGGTGCTGTCATCGTCGACGACGATGACCGAGAGCCCGGCCGGATACTCCTGGCTCAGCAGGGATGGCAGGCAGGCCGGGAGGATGGCGGCCTCGTTCCTGGCCGGGATGACGACGGTCACCGGCGGCAGCGCGGACGGGCCTGATCCTGGCGCCTCAGCGGGCAGTGGCGGCAGCCGGTGCCCCGTCCGCCAGTAGCCGCCGTGCAGGGTCAGGAGGTAGAGCCAGGCGAGCGCGGCCGCGGACGCCAGGACGCACAGAGCGACGACGGCGGCCTCCCGGTGATCGGTGTCAGGGCTGCACCTTATCGTCTGAGTTCCGGGGCGCCGGCCGGCCGCCAGGCGGTCTGGTCCGGCGAACTCCCGGCTGCCCGACCCGATCTCGAATACAGCCTCGCTGACTCCAGGCGCGCCCGGAAACGCCGCCATGCGATCAGGCCCGCGACCGTCGGCGCTGGCAAGGGGGATGCTAGCGGTGGTGTTCGGCGGCAGCTCGACCCGGAGGTTCAGTTGGCCAGCTTCCCGGCTCCAGCTGGTCCCGCGGACCGACTGATAGCTGCCTGCCGCCCTGGTAAGGGAGCCCCCGGCGTGCGGGCGGACGAGAAGCCGGTCAAAGGCCACGCCGCCCGGAGCCAAGCCGATGCCGAGGACGAAGCGGTACAGCCATTCGCCGACCGAGCCGAGCGCATAGTGATTGAACGAGTTCATCGCAGCCAACTGGAAGCCGCGTTTCTCGGTCCGTCCGTCCCAGCGCTCCCAGATGGTCGTCGCGCCGTGCTCGATCATGTACCGCCAGGACGGCAGCCCCCGCTGCTCCGGCAGGCGGTAGCCGATGTCGGCGTAGCCGTGCGAGCTCAGCACCGGGCTACGTGGTCAGGCTGTTCAAGGCATCGACCGGCCTGCCACCGATCGCCTATCTGGCCAGGCTCCGGGCGGCGCATGCGGCAGCGCTGCTATTGCACTCCGACCAGTCCATCAGCTGCATCGGCCGGGCGGTCGGCTGGCCGGACCAGAACTACTTCGCCCGCCGGTTCAAGGCGCGCTACGGGCTAAGTCCGACGATGTACCGGGCGCGCTTCGCGCAGGGCATCGGCGCGGTGCGGCTAGCCCGGAGCTAGGCGGCGCGAGCGTCCCGCGATTGCGACAGCCCGGCCGCGGCGGCAGATAACGAATCGGCCAAGGAGACATTTGGCCTCTTGACGCACGAACGGAGCGGTCTGAAACTAACGGGCAGTTGAAACGTTCCATATGAACTGCGTCACACTCGCAGACGGCCAGGGGAGCGAGTACCAGATGAGTGACAGGCGCCGCCTGACAGAGCTCGGGCTAGCGGCGTGACTGGCGGTACCGGACCGGAGAGTGCCAGCCCCGACCGTGCTGCACCGGACCGTGCTGCACCGGACCGTGCTGCACCGGACCGTGCTGCACCGGATGGTGCCGCTTCGGACAGTGCCAGCCCGGACAGTGCCGCTTCGGACCGGGTCACGCCGGACGTGCCGACGGAGCCCGTGCTCGTCCTGCGCCACGCGGCGAAGTCGTTCGGCGCCGTCCAGGCGGTCGCGGACGCCTCCATCGAGCTTTACCGGGGTGAGACGCACGCGCTGGTGGGGGAGAACGGCGCGGGCAAGTCCACTGTCGTCAAGATGCTCGCGGGCGTTCACCAGCCCGATAGCGGAGAGCTCATCGTGAACGGCACCGCGGTCCGGCTGTCGGGACCTGCCGACGCGCAGGCTGCCGGTATCGCGGTGATCTACCAGGAGCCGCTGCTGTTCCCCGATCTGACGGTCGCCGAGAACATCTACATGGGCCGCCAGCCACTGCGCCGCGGCCGGCGCATCGACGCGGCAGCGATGAAGGACCGGGTCAATGAGCTCTTCGGCCGGCTCGGCGTCCGCTTGGACCCGGACAGGATCTGCCGCGGCCTGTCGATCGCCGACCAGCAGCTCGTGGAGATAGCGAAGGCACTGTCGCTGGACGCCACGATCATCGTGATGGACGAGCCGACCGCCGCGCTGTCCGCGGTCGAGACGGCAAGGCTGTTCGAGGTTGTCGCAACCTTGCGCGCGGCCGGTGCCGCTGTGCTGTTCATCTCGCATCGCCTGGAGGAAGTCTTCGAGATCTGCCAGCGCGTGACCGTGATGCGCGACGGCCGGCAGGTGCTCAGCCAGCAGCTCGCGGGGCTGACCGCGCACGATCTGGTGCGTGCCATGGTGGGCCGCGATATTGCCGAACGGATGGCGACGGGTCGCCCGGCCGCGGGCGAGCCGGTGCTGACCGTGGAGCACCTCACCAGGGAAGGTGTGTTTATCGACATCTCCCTCCAGGTGCGGGCGGGCGAGATCGTCGCGCTGGCAGGCCTGGTGGGCTCCGGCCGCAGCGAGGTCGCCAGGGCGATCTTCGGCATCGACCGCTACCACGCCGGCCGGGTTACGGTGAACGGGCGCTCCCTGCGCGCCGCCTCGCCCAGCGCGGCGATGGCGGCGGGCATCGGCTTCGTCCCCGAGGACCGGCGTCAGCAGGGACTGGTCATGGAAATGTCGGTGCAGCAGAACGTCGCGCTGGCATCGCTGCGGCGGCTGCGCCGCGCCGGGATCGTGACCGGCGGCCTGGAACGCAGGTTCAGCGCGGACTGGGTGGCGCGGCTGCAGATCAAGTACGGCCGGCTGACTGACCCGGTCGCCAGTCTGTCAGGTGGCAATCAGCAGAAGGTCGTGCTGGCCCGCTGGCTCGCCCGCAAGCCCGCGCTGCTGATCATCGACGAGCCGACCCGCGGCATCGACATCGCGACCAAGTCGCAGGTGCACGGGCTGCTGTCCGACTTGGCCGGCAGCGGCGTCGCCATCCTGATGATCTCTTCCGAGCTGCCCGAGGTGCTGCGCCTCGGTGACCGGATCCTGGTGATGCGAGAGGGCCGCCTGGTGGCCGAGTTCGCGCGGGCCGACGCTACTGAGGAGAGCGTCGTGGCGGCGGCTACCGGCCAGCTGGCAGGTGCCCGGTGAGCGCCGTCGTCGCGCCGCCGGAGCCACGCGGCACCCGCGCCGACGTGCGGTCGCGGCGGCTGACCGAGCGGGTGTTCCGGGCCCGCGAGTCCGGCATCGTGGCCGTGCTGGTGCTCTTCGTCGCGGTGACGGCCGCCATCCAGCCGCGCTTCCTCGACTCGTCCAATATCCAGTTCGTCCTGGTCAACACCACCGTTTTCGCGCTGCTCGCGCTCGGCGAGACCATGGTCGTGGTCAGCCGGAACGTGGACCTGTCAGTGGGCTCGGTGCTGGGGCTGTCGGCGTACGTGTCCGCCAGCCTTTTCGGCAGCGTGCACGGGATCAGCGTCATGGTTGTCTTCCTCGTCGGCATCGCCATCGGCCTGGTGTGCGGGGCCGCCAACGGCCTTATGGTGGCGGCCGGCCGGGTGCCCAGTCTGGTCGTCACGCTGGCCACGCTGTACGTGATCCGCGGCATCGATATCCTGCACGTCGGCGGCGGCGAGGTCGTCGCGAGCACGCTGCCGAGCAGCTTCACGAACATCCCGCTGTACACCGTGCTCGGCATCCCCTACATCGCGATTGCCGTCGCGGTGGTCGTCGGCGTCGGCGCGTACTATATGCGGTCCTTCCGGTCAGGCCGGGAGCTGTACGCGATCGGCTCGAATCCGGAGGCCGCTCGGCTGGCCGGCATCCGGGTCGGGCGCCGCGTCTTCACCGCATTCGCGGTCAGCGGCGCCATCGCGGGCCTGGCCGGAGTCCTGTGGGCCGCCCAGTACCAGACGATCGACTCGAGCGCCGGCACCGGTTACGAGCTGCAGGTCATCGCCGCGGTCGTCGTGGGCGGAGTGGCGATCTTCGGCGGCAGCGGCAGTGCTGTCGGGGCGGCGCTCGGCGCACTGCTGCTCAACACGATCAACTCCGCGCTGAACGTGCTCGGTATCTCCTCGCTCTGGGTCGAGGCGATCGCCGGCTTCCTTCTGCTGCTGGCTATCTCGCTGGACCGGGTGATCTCGGTGCGCCTGGCCACCGCGCTGCGGTCACTGCGAGCACGAGGGGGTGCCTGACATGAGCCAGCTTGCGCCTGCCGCGGGCGACGTCGGCGCGCAGCCGCGGGCTGCGCACGCACTGCGCTACCTGCTGCGCTGGGAGACCGGCCTGGCCATCGTCGTGATCGGCATCGGAGTGCTCGGAACGAGCATCTCCTCCGGGTTCTTCAGCAGCGGCAACATCTTCTACCTGGGCCTGAACTCGGGCGAGATCGCGATCATGGCGCTGCCGATGACCCTGATCATCATCAGCGGCGAGATTGATCTGTCAGTGGCCTCGATGCTCGGCATGTCAAGCGCGATTCTCGGAGTGCTGTGGAGCCACGGCTGGCCGATGCCGGCCATCTTCGTCGTTATCGCTATCGTCGGCGTGCTGGCCGGCACGCTGAACGCGGTCCTGGTAACCCGTCTCGGACTGCCATCGCTCGCGGTCACGATCGGCACCCTGGCGCTGTACCGGGGGATCGCGCTGATTCTGCTCGGGCCGAGCACGATCTCGAACTTCCCGGCCCGCTACACCAGTGTCGGCATCAACCCGCTGCTGAACACCGACCTGTCCTGGTCGGCGGGCATCTTCATCGTCCTGGCGGTGACCTTCGGCGTGGTGCTGCACGCGACGCCGTTCGGCCGGTCGATATACGCCATGGGCGCGAGTCCCGAGGCGGCGCTGTTCGCCGGCATCAGAGTGCGCAGGGTTAAGACGATCCTGTTCATCGTCTCCGGCCTGGTGTGCTCATTCGCCGGGGTGCTTTACACGTTCCGGCTGGCCACCGCCGTCCAGGACAACGGACTCGGGCTAGAGCTCGACGTCGTCGCGATCGCGCTGGTCGGCGGCGTATCCATCTTCGGCGGCAAGGGCACCATCGTTGGCGTCGTGCTCGCGGTCCTCGCCGTCGCCGGCATCCAGAACGCACTGTTCCTCAGCAACTTCAACCAGGAAGCCACCGGGCTGGTGATCGGCGGCCTGCTGCTGCTCAGTGTGTTCGTACCCAACCTGGCCTTCCTGTCCGCCCGGGCCCGCAGGCGGCTCGCCGGGACGCGGCGAGCCGTGCCAGGGGGAGCACCATGAGACCGCTTCCGACCAGCCCGTTCGCCACTGACCCTGAGCTCCGCTGCTCCTCAGTCCTAACTGCTCCTCAGTCCTAACTGCTCCTCAGTCCTAACTGCTCCTCAGTTCTAACTGCTCCTCAGTTCTGCTGCTCCTCCCCGGTTTTTCACCCTCAGTTGAAAGGATTCATCATGAGAGGTAGCCACACCAGGGCACTGCGGTACGCCGCACTCGTGCTCCTCACCTCCGCGGTGGTCGCGGCCTGCAGTTCCTCGGGTACCTCGACCGGGACGACCACGGCCAAGAAGGGGCCAGGAGGCCTTGACCAGGGTCTCAAGGTCTATGTCATCCCGAAGAACCTCGGCAACCCGTACTTCACCACGGCCGACAGCGTGAAATCTGGCGGCGCGCTCGCCGCGCTGAAGACCCTCGGCGAGACCGGAACGGAGACCAGCGGCACTGCCGCGACGCCCGCCTCGCAGATCCCGGCGATCCAGTCCGCTATCACCAAGGGCGCGAACATCCTCATCGTTTCGGCGACTGACCCCACCGCGCTGTGCCCGACCCTGGACAGCGCCATGAAGAAGGGGATCATTGTCGTTACCTACGACTCCGATGCCCCGACCTGCCGGGACCTGTTCATCAACCAGGCGTCCACATCAGCGATCGGCACCAGTGAGGTGGATCTGCTGGCGAGCCAGATCCACGACACAGGGCAGATCGCCATCGTCTCGGCGGCCGCCTCCGCGACTAATCAGAATGCCTGGATCGGCTACATGAAGCAGGAACTGGCCAAGTACCCGAAGATGACGCTGGTCTCGACCGTCTACGGCAACGACGACCCGACAACGGCCACTCAGGTAACGCAGGGCCTGCTGGAGCGCTACCCGCACCTGGCCGGCATCATCTCGCCGACCACAGTCGGCATCCTCGCTGCCGCGCAGGTGCTGTCGAACCCGAAGTACCGCGGCAAGATCGCGCTGACTGGCCTCGGCACTCCCGACTCGCTGAAGCAGTACGTCTCGGACGGCACGCTGAAGTCGTTCGAGCTCTGGAACCCGGCCAACCTCGGCTACCTTGCCGCCTACGCGGCTGTCGAGCTGTACTCCAAGAAGATCACGAGCGCGGCTGGCCAGTCCTTCACGGCCGGCAAGCTCGGCAAGTTCACGGTCGGAGCCGGCCACTCGATCCTGCTCGGGCCGCCGTTCGTCTTCAACTCCGCCAACATCAACCAGTTCAACTTCTGATCCCGGAGCCGGGCGGGGGCTGCCCCCGCCCGGCCCTGGTGCCCGAGGAGACACGCGTGGAACGCGTCTGCTTTATCAGCCGCATCCGGCCGGACCGGCTCGCCGAGTACCGGCGGCGGCACGAGGACGTCTGGCCGCAGATGCGGCAGGCGCTGGCGGACGCCGGCTGGGCGAACTACTCGCTGTATCTCGCGGACGACGGCCTGCTGGTCGGCTACCTGGAGACCGACGACTATGACGCGGCGCTTGCCCGGATGGGGCTGACCGACGTCAACGGCCGCTGGCAGGCGGAGATGCAGGAGTTCTTCGCCGGGGCCGCACGGCCAGACGAGGGCTTCCGCCGGCTGCCTGAGATCTTCCACCTTGACTGACCGCAAACGTTCCCGCAGGAGATACCCATGGCTGACCTGACCGCCGTCAAGAACGCAGTCGCCCGGCTGCAGATCGAGCTGCCGTCCTGGTCGTTTGGCAATACGGGAACGAGGTTCAAGGTATTCGCGCAGCCCGGCGTGCCGCGGACCGTCCAGGAGAAGATCGACGACGCGGCTCTGGTGCACGCGCTGACCGGCGCGGCGCCCGCGGTGGCGCTGCACATTCCGTGGGACAGCGTGCCCGATTACGGCGCGCTGTCCCGGTACGCCACCGACGCCGGGGTTCGGATCGGCACGATTAACGCCAACGTGTTCCAGGACGACGACTTCCGGCTCGGCAGTGTCGCCAACCCCGACCCGGCGATTAGGCGCAAGGCCGTCGACCGGCTGCTCGAGTGCGTCGACATCATGGACGCGACCGGGTCGGCGGACCTGAAGCTGTGGTTCGCCGATGGCACCAATTACCCGGGTCAGGACGACATCTCCGCGCGGCAGGACCGGCTGGCTGAGGCCCTGCGGACCGTGTACGACCGGCTGGGCGGGCACCAGCGGCTGCTGCTGGAGTACAAGCTGTTCGAGCCGGCCTTCTACGCGACGGACGTGCCCGACTGGGGGACGTCCCTGCTGCACTGCCTGGCACTCGGCCCGCGCGCGGCGGTGGTGGTGGACACCGGCCACCACGCGCCGGGCACGAACATCGAGTTCATCGTGGCGGTGCTGCTGCGGCAGCGGCGCCTCGGCGGGTTCGACTTCAACTCCCGGTTCTACGCCGACGATGACCTGCTGGTCGGCGCGGCTGACCCGTTTCAGTTGTTCCGGATCATGCGCGAGGTCGTGCTCGCGGACGCGCTCGGGCCGGATGCCGGGATCGCCTTCATGCTGGATCAGTGTCACAACATCGAGCAGAAGATCCCGGCGGAGATCAGGTCGGTCATGAACGTGCAGGAGGCGACCGCCAAGGCGCTGCTCGTCGACGCCGCGGCGCTGGCAGCGGCGCAGCGCGACGGCGACGTGCTCGGCGCCCACGACGTGCTGATGGGCGCCTACAGCACCGACGTGCGGCCGCTGCTGGCCGAGCTTCGCGCTGAGCAGGGCCTGCCTCCCGACCCGGCCGCCGCCTACCGCGAGTCCGGGTACCAGCAGAAGATCGAGGCCGACCGCGTCGGCGGCGTCCAGGCAAGCTGGGGCAGCTGATGGCGAGTGACCCGGTAGCCGACCTGCTGGCCCGCAGCACCCGGCTCGGCAGCGACCCGCGCAACACCAACTACGCGGGCGGCAACGCCTCAGCCAAGGGCACGGCGACCGACCCGGCCACCGGCGAGCAGGCGGAGCTCCTGTGGGTCAAGGGCTCCGGCGGCGATCTGGGCACCTTGACCGCCGGCGGCCTGGCCGTGCTGCGCCTGGACCGGCTGCGCGCGCTGACCGGCGTGTACCAGGGGCCGGAGCGCGAGGACGAGATGGTGGCCGCCTTTGACTACTGCCTGCACGGCCGGGGAGGCGCGGCGCCGTCGATCGACACCGCGATGCACGGCCTGGTGGGCGCCGCTCACGTCGATCATCTCCACCCGGACGCGGGCATCGCGCTGGCAGCCGCAGCCGACGGGGAGAAGCTGACGGCCGAGTGCTTCGGCGGCCGGGTCGCCTGGCTGCCCTGGCGCAGGCCCGGATTCCAGCTCGGCCTCGAGATCGCCGAGATCCAGCGGGGCCAGCCCGCGGCGATCGGAGTGATCCTGGGCGGCCACGGCATCACGGCCTGGGGCGCAACCAGTGACGAGTGCGAGAGCCGCTCACTGGAGATCATCGCCACGGCGCAGCGGTTCATCGACGACACCGGCAGGCGCGAGCCCTTCGGCCGGGTGCTGCCCGGCTTCGAGGCGCTGCCCGGGCAGCAGCGCCAGGCGCGCGCGGCTGCGCTCGCACCGGTGCTGCGCGGGCTGGCCTCCACCGACCGCCGCCAGGTCGGGCATTTCACCGACAGCCCGGCCGTGCTCGACTTCCTCGCCCGGGCGGCGCACCCGCGGCTGGTGCAGCTCGGCACCTCCTGCCCTGACCACTTCCTGCGGACCAAGGTGCGGCCGCTGCTGCTTGACCTGCCGGCGGCGGCGCCGCTCGAGGCGGTCACCGCCCGGCTGGCTGAGCTGCACGAGGCCTACCGGGCCGGCTACGAGGCCTACTACCAGCAGCATGCGACCGCGGACTCACCGCCGATGCGCGGTGCCGACCCGGCGGTCGTCCTGGTGCCCGGCGTCGGCATGTTCAGCTTCGGCGCCGACAAGCAGACCGCCCGGGTGGCGGGGGAGTTCTACCTGAACGCCATCGATGTCATGCGCGGCGCCGAGGCCGTCTCGCAGTACGCGCCGATCAGCGAGGCGGAGAAGTTCCGGATCGAGTACTGGCCGCTGGAGGAGGCGAAGCTGGCCCGCCGGCCGGCTCCGCGGCCGCTGGCAGGCCGCGTCGCGCTGGTGACCGGCGGCGGCTCGGGCATCGGCCGGGCGATAGCACGGCGCCTGTCCGGCGAGGGGGCCTGCGTGGTGGTGGCGGACGTCAACCTGGCGGCGGCGCAGGAGACGGCGATCGAGCTGGGCTCTGCCGCGCATCCGGCCGCGCAGCCGGCCGACATCGCCGTGGCCGTCGCCGCTGACGTCACTGACGAGGCCGCCGTCGGGACCGCGTTCGAGACCGCCGCTCTGGCCTTCGGCGGGGTGGACCTGGTGGTCAACAACGCAGGGCTGTCAGTCTCGAAACCGCTGCTCGACACCACGGCCGCGGACTGGGATCTGCAGCACGCGGTGATGGCACGCGGCTCGTTCCTGGTCTCCAGAGCGGCGGCGGCGCAGCTGACGGCGCAGCGCCTGGACGGCGACATCATCTACATCTGCAGCAAGAACGCCGTGGTCGCCGGGCCGGACAACATCGCCTACGGCGCCGCGAAGGCCGACCAGGCGCACCAGGTCCGGCTGCTCGCGGCCGAGCTCGGCCGCCTCGGCATCCGGGTCAACGGCATCAATCCGGACGGGGTCGTCCGCGGATCGGGCATCTTCGCGGGGGGCTGGGGCGCGAAGCGCGCCGCGGTGTACGGAGTGCCCGAGTCCGAACTCGGCGCCTTCTATGCCGGCCGCACGCTGCTGAAGCGGGAGGTGCTGCCGGAGCACGTGGCTGCCGCCGTAATCGCGCTGACCACCGGCGAGCTCAGCCTGACCACCGGCCTGCTCGTTCCCGTCGACGGGGGTGTCACCGCTGCCTTCCTGCGCTGAGATCGTCGTCGCGGCCGCTGACCTCGGAGCGTCCGGGGGCAGGGTCATGGTCGGGGTGGTGAGCAGGGACAGGCTGGAGATCCGGGCGGTACATCGCTTCGGCAACGCGCCCGTTCCCGTCGCAGGGCGGCTGTACACCGACATCCTGCGGCTGCACGCGGAGGTACTCGCAGGCTTGCGGGCGGCCGGCCAGGGCGGCGCGCTCGCGAGCGTCGGCATTGACGGCTGGGGAGTGGACTACGGGCTGCTGGACGCGGCCGGCACGCTGATCGGCAACCCGGTGCATTACCGCGACGCGCGGACCGAGCACGTACGGCTCAGCATGCCGGCGGCGGAGATCTACGCCATCACCGGGATACAGCAGCTGCCGATCAACACGCTGTGCCAGCTGACCGCCGCCGCGGGCAGCCCGGAGCTGGCCGCCGCCAGGACCCTGCTGCTGCTGCCCGACCTGCTCGGCTACTGGCTCACCGGAGCGGCCGGTGCCGAGGTCACCAACGCGTCGACGACCCAGCTGCTGGACGTGCGCACGCGGCAGTGGGCGACCGGGCTGATGGCACGGGCCGGGATCCCGCCGGCAATCTTCCCGCCGCTGCGGCAGCCAGGCGAGCCGGTCGGCGCCCTGCTGCCCGGGCCAGCGGCGCAGGCCGGCCTGCCCGCCGGGCTGCCAGTGCTCGCCGTCGCCTCGCACGACACGGCATCGGCGGTCGTGGGCACGCCGGCGGCCGGAGAAGACTTCGCGTTCATCTCATCGGGAACGTGGTCACTGGCCGGACTCGAGCTCGCCGGGCCAGTCCTGAGCACGGCCAGTCAGAGCGCCAACTTCACCAACGAGGCGGGTGTCGACGGCACCGTCAGGTACCTGCGCAACGTCATGGGCCTGTGGCTGCTGCAGGAGTCGGTGCGTAACTGGCGGGAAGCCGGCCAGGCAGTGAGCCTGCGCCAGCTGCTGGCCGCAGCGGCCCGCCTGCCCGCCCTGGAGTGCGTCGTGAATGTGGACGACCCGGCCTTCCTGGCGCCCGGTGACATGCCGGCCAGGATCGAGGCTGCGTGCCGGGCGGGGGGCAGGCCCGTGCCCGGCAGCCCGGCGCAGACCGTGCGGTGCATCCTGGACAGTCTCGCGCTCGGGCACCTGCGCGCGGTCGCCGACGCCCAGCGCCTGTCCGGCCGGCACGCCGATGTCGTGCACATGACGGGCGGCGGAGCCCGGAATGCACTGCTCTGCCAGCTCACCGCGGACGCCTGCGGCCTGCCGGTCATCGCGGGCCCGGACGAGGCCACGGCGATCGGCAACATCCTGGTGCAGGCACGCGCGCATGGCGCGGTGCCGTCCGGCCTGGACGGCATGCGCGCGCTGGTCAGGGGCACCCAGCGGCTGCGGCGGTACCGGCCGCGGGGAAGCGTCGCGCGCTGGCGGGCCGCAGCTGCCGGGCTGGAGATTTGACACGTTCCAATGCGGCCCGTGAAACTGACCTCCGGGGAGGGCTCTGGCCAGGGAGGATGCCGGTGAGCGCGCCGGTCAGCATCAGGGAAGTCGCGGCCCACGCCGGGGTATCGGTGGGCACGGTCTCGAACGTGCTGAACCGGCCGGAGATCGTTGCCGCGCCGACCAGGGACCGGGTGCACGCGGCGATCAAGGTCCTCGGCTTCGTCCGCAACGAGCCAGCCCGCCAGCTGAGAGCGGGCCGCAGCCGGACGATCGGGCTGGTCGTCCTGGACGTGGCGAACCCGTTCTTCACCGACATGGCGCGCGGCGTCGAGGACGAGGCGAGCCGGTCCGGCCTGTCGGTCATCCTGTGCAACAGCGACGAGCAGGACGCGCGCGAGGCCCGGTACCTGGAACTGCTCGAGGAGCACCGGGTTCAGGGCATCCTCATCACGCCGGTCACCGAGTCGGACGAGCGGCTGGCCCGGCTGCAGGACCGGGGTACCCCGGTGATCCTGGTCGACTCGCGGTCCACATCGGCCCGGCAGTGCTCGGTCTCGGTGGATGACGTTCTGGGCGGTGACATGGCGACAGCGCACCTGCTGGACGGCGGCCACCAGCGGGTGGCCTTCGTGGGCGGCCCCGCCGGGCTGCGGCAGGTGGCCGACCGGCGCGAGGGCGCCGTGCGCGCGCTCGTCCGGGCCGGCCGGGCCGCGGCAGACCTGCGTGTCATCGAGACCACCGCGCTGAACGTGGCCGGCGGCCAGGCCGCGGGCCGTGCGCTCGCGGCCATGTCGCCCGCGCTTAGGCCGACGGCCGTATTCTGCGCTAATGACCTGCTCGCACTCGGCCTGCTGCAGGAAATGACGCGGCATGGCATCGCCGTGCCCGGCGAGGTCGCCATCGTCGGCTACGACGACATCGAGTTCGCGGCCGCCGCGGCCGTGCCGCTGTCGTCAGTGCGCCAGCCACGGCAGGAACTCGGCCGGATGGCCGCGCAGCTCCTGATGGAGGAGACGGGCGGCGGCCGGCATCAGCACCGCCAGGTCGTCTTCCAGCCCGAGCTCGAGGTCCGCCGGTCCAGCCTGACCGGGACGGCGTAGCTGATGCGCATCGCCCTGTTCGCGACCTGCCTGGCTGACACGCTGTTCCCGGCCGCGGCTCGCGGCACCGTCACGGTGCTGGAGCGGCTCGGGCACCAGGTCGAGTTCCCGGCCGAGCAGACCTGCTGCGGGCAGATGCACGTCAACACCGGCTACCAGCGCGAGGCGCTGCCGCTGATCCGCCGGTACGTGGACACCTTCGAGCCGCACGAGGTGATCGTCGCGCCGTCCGGGTCGTGCGTCGGCTCGATCACGCATCAGCATGCGATGGTCGCGCGGCGGCACGGGGACGAGCAGCTGGCCGTGCGCGCGGAGGCGGTGGCGGCGCGCACCTACGAGCTGTCCCAGCTGCTCGTCGACGTGCTGCAGGTGGAAGACGTGGGCGCGCATTACCCGCATCGGGTGACCTACCACCCGACCTGTCACTCGCTGCGGCTGCTGCGGGTCGGCGACCGGCCGCTGCGGCTGCTGCGGCACGTGTCCGGGCTGGAGCTGGTAACGCTGCCGGATGCGGAGGTGTGCTGCGGTTTCGGCGGCACGTTCGCGGTGAAGAACGCCGACACCTCGACGGCGATGCTGGCCGACAAGATGCGCAGCGTGCTGGATACCGGCGCCGAGGTCTGCACGGCGGGCGACTCGTCCTGCCTCATGCACATCGGCGGCGGGCTGTCGCGGCTGCGGACCGGGGTGCGGACCGTCCACCTGGCGGAGATTCTGGCGGCCACCCGGTGAGCACGTTCCTTGGCCTGCCCGGCGCGCCGCGGGGAGTCGGGCACCTGCGGCAGGATGAGCCGTTCCCGGTCGCCGCCCGGCGGGCGCTCGCCGACAGTCAGCTGCGGCGCAACCTGGGCAAGGCCACGTCCACCATCCGGGCCAAGCGGGCCGCCGTCGTCGGCGAGCTGCCGGACTGGGAGGAACTGCGCGCGGCCGGGCAGGCGATCAAGGCGCGCACCATGGGCCGGCTTGCCTCGTACCTGGAGCAGCTGGAGGAGCAGGTCACCGCCCGCGGCGGCACGGTGCACTGGGCCCGGGACGCGACCGAGGCGAACCGGATCATCACCGGACTGGTCCAGGCGGCCGGTGCTACCGAGGTGGTGAAGGTCAAGTCGATGGTCACCGATGAGATCGGCCTGAACGACGCGCTGGCCGGCGCGGGTATCGCGGCCTACGAGACCGACCTGGCCGAGCTGATCGTGCAGCTAGGGCATGACCGCCCGTCGCACATCCTGGTGCCTGCCATCCACCGCAACCGGGCCGAGATCCGCGACATCTTCCTGCGCGAGATGGGCGATGTCGACCCGGGCCTGACCGACGATCCGGCCGCACTGGCCGAGGCGGCGCGGCGGCACCTGCGCCGCAAGTTCCTGTCCGCGACCGTGGGCATCAGCGGGGCGAACTTCGCCATCGCCGAGACCGGCACGCTGTGCGTCGTCGAGTCCGAGGGCAACGGCCGGATGTGCATCACGCTGCCGCAGACGCTGATCACGGTCATGGGCATCGAGAAAGTGATCCCGTCGTTCGCCGACCTCGGGGTATTCCTGCAGCTGCTGCCGCGCTCCTCGACCGGCGAGCGGATGAACCCGTACACCTCGATGTGGACCGGCGTGACTCCCGGCGACGGGCCGCAGGCCGTCCACCTGGTGCTGCTGGACAACGGCCGGACCGCGGCGCTGGCGGACCCGGCCGGCCGCGAGGCGCTGCACTGCATCCGCTGCTCGGCCTGCCTGAACGTGTGCCCGGTGTACGAGCGGACCGGCGGGCACTCCTACGGCTCGGTGTATCCAGGTCCGATCGGCGCGGTGCTGTCGCCGCAGCTGACCGGCGTCGAGGAGAACGCGTCGCTGCCGTACGCCTCGTCGCTGTGCGGCGCCTGCTACGACGTCTGCCCGGTGAAGATCAACATTCCGGAGCTGCTGGTGCACCTGCGCGCCCGGCACGTCGAGGAAGCCCGGCTGGGCCGCCGGATGCCGTCCGCGGAGGCCGTCGCCATGGCCGCGGCCTCCTGGGTGCTCGCCGATGCCGGCCGGCTCGCGGCAGCACAGTCGGCCAGCCGGGCCGGGCGGCTGCTCCGCCGGCGCGGCGTGATCTCCGCGCTGCCCCCGCCGCTGGCCGCGTGGACCAGGGCCAGGGACGCGCCGCTGCCGCCGCGCCAGACCTTCCGGCAGTGGTGGCGCGCCGAGCACGTCAGTCCGGACCACCGCAGTCCGAACCACGGGGATCCGGACCACGGGGACCCGGCATGACCGCGCGGGACGAGGTGCTGGCCCGCATCAGGACAGCGAACCGGTCCGGCGCTCCCGGCCAGGCCGGCCCGCCCGCTGATGACCCCGACGCCCGTTACCGGACCCGGGGCGAGCTGTCCGGCCAGGCCCTGCTTGACCTGCTGGCCGCCCGGCTGACCGACTACCGCGCGATTGTGCACGTCGTGACGCCCGCCGCGCTGCCGGCCGAGATCGATGCCGCGCTCCGGCGCCGCGGTGCCCGGACGGTCGTGGTACCGCCAGCGCTCGGCCTGCCGCTGCCGGACTTCGCGGCCGTCATTATTGACTCTGGCGACTCTGGCGACTCTGGCCAGCTGACGGCACGGGACCTGGACGGCATGGACGCCGTCGTCACCCGTGCCGCCGTGGCGATCGCCGAGACCGGCACGATCGTCCTCGACGGCGCACCTGATCAGGGCCGCCGGGCCATTTCGCTCGTTCCCGACTATCACCTGTGCGTAGTCGCCGCGGAGCAGGTCGTGCACCTGGTGCCGGAAGGGGTCACGCGGCTGGCGAACGTCGCGGGCCGCCCGCTGACCTGGATCAGCGGGCCGTCGGCAACCAGCGACATCGAGCTGGAGCGCGTCGAGGGCGTGCACGGCCCGCGCACCCTCGAGGTCCTCCTCGTGGCCGGCTGACCCCGCCGCGCCCGCTGATAGCCTGCCAGGGTGGCCCAGGGCAGCGGCGGTGAGCGCACCGTCCGCCCGTTCCGGCGCGCTGACCTGCCCGCCACCGTGGCCGCCCTCGCCCGGGCGTTCGACGACGATCCGGTGATGACGTGGATCTTCCCTGACGAGCAGATGCGCCGCCGTCGGCTGCCGCCGTTCTTCGCCTCCACGCTGCGCGGGGTCAGCCTGCATCAGGACGGCACCGAGGTGGTCACGGACAGCACCACTGTTCTTGGCTGTGCGATCTGGATGGCGCCCGGCTCGTGGCGGCCGCCCCTGCGCCGGCAGCTGGCGGCGCTGCCCGCCACGATCATCCGGCTGGGCTCCCGGCTGCCAGTCGCCAGTGCGACGTACGGGGCGATGATGCGCCTGCACCCCGAGCGGCCGCACTGGTACCTGTCCGGCATCGGCACCGATCCGCCCGCCCAGGGAAGCGGCGTCGGCAGCGCGCTCATGCGGGCGCAGATGGCCCGCTGCGATGCCGCCGGGGAGGCGGCCTACCTCGAGTCGAGCAAGGAGCGCAACGTGCCCTTTTACGAGCGCCACGGCTTCCGGGTCACCGGCGAGCTTACTGTGCCGGGCGGCGGCCCGACGCTGTGGCTGATGTGGCGCAATCCCCAGTAACGGAGGTTCCAGGGTCATGCAGGTCATAGACGGTGCCGGGAAGTTCGCCGCGCAGAGGACGCAGGTGGCGTGGACCGAGCACCTGCGGGTGCCGGACCTCAGCGTCGGCACGTACTCGATCCCGGCGGGCGGCATCGACGAGCAGGAGCCCCACACCGAGGACGAGATCTACCTGGTCACGAGCGGGCAGGCCACGCTGGAGTCAGGCGGCCAGCGGGCAGAGGTCGGGCCTGGCTCTGTTATTTACGTGCCAGCCGGGGAATCACATAAGTTCGCCGGGGTAACTGGGGACCTCGCGGTCGTGGTCGTCTTCGCCCCGGCGGAGTACTCGCGGGGCTGACGGAACTCTGCGGCGCATTATTTCGTTATTACCCGTATTAGGAAGTTAGCGCTACAGTGGGCAAAGACTCGTGAAAAACGTCTGGGGCTGGGACACGCCGGTCTTGGAGGCAGGAGGCAGTCCGGATGAGCGGTAGGACAGTCCCGGATGCCGAGCGCCTGCTTACGCCGGCCGAAGTCGCCGCGATGTTCAGGGTCGATCCCAAGACTGTGACCCGGTGGGCACGCGACGGCAGGCTTACCTCGGTGCGGACGCTGGGCGGGCACCGGCGCTACCGGGAGACCGAGGTACTGGCGCTGCTGCGCGCCGCGCACTCGGAGGCCGGCGAGTAAGACTGGCGGGCGACGGCCAGGCGCAGTGTCCCGGCCGACGGGTCACGTGCGGTGTCCGTTTTCGCTAGCTTGCCAGCCCCGCCGTACGTGCGCCGATGGTCTTCCTGCGCCTCACCAGGAACCAGCCGGCCCAGGCCAGCCCGGCGATCCCGCCCGCCGCGCCTATTCCGGGCAACGATGCCAGCGGACTGGCCACCGCCGTGCACGTGGACGCGGTGATGGCGTCGTCGATGAGCGTTACCGCGCCGGTGCTGGCCAGCAGGCGGCCGTCGACGGTATCGCCAGACAGTACCGAGATCGACGCCGAGGCAAGAACGTTGCCCACGAAGTCAGAGCCGCCATCGAGCGTTGCCGAGCTCCCTACTTGCCAGAAGACATTGCAGGCCGAAGCGCCGTTCTCGAGGGTGAAGTCGGCCGCGGTGACTGAGCCGACAGTGAGCGCGCTGCCGACCTGGAAGATGAATACCGAGCTCGGGTCGTTCTGGCCGTTCAGAGTTACCGCGCCGTCGACGAGCAGTGCGGCCGCGGCGCTGTAGATGCCGGGGGTGAGTGTCTCGCTGGAGATGGCGCTGCCGGGGATGGTGGTCGCCGGAGTTTCGTTCATGGCCTGGGTGTAAGCGGCAGTCAGGTCTGTCTGGGCCTGCGCGCTGTCAGCCAGGTCCTCCTCGGCGGGAGGAGTGAAATTACCCGCCGAGATCCCGGTCACCGACGTGCCGGGGCTCACGCCCAGGTCTCCGCCCGTGATCAGGGTTGCGCCCGTGTTCGTGACAGCCGCGCCGCCGAGGACCGCGTAATTGGCGGCGGTCCCGAGATTTACCGCCACGGCGGCCGCCTGGGCGGATTGTGTCGCGATGAACAGCGACATGGTCGCGATGAGCGCCGGGACTGCAAGCAGCCACGAGCAATGCTGCGGCCTGCGCGGAACGCGACTGCTGATTATCTTCATGTGAACCTCTGCGCAGCCATTCTGCTATTGGAGTGTGCAAGTTCACCAGCAGATGGTATCTGTGCCGCAAATAACTGCGCTCGAATGAATGCACGGGTCGAGTAATTCTTCCGTCAAGTAATTGAAATGAATCCCGGTGCCTTAGTCTGGCAATTATCAGGTACGTACTGATTTAACTTGATCGCCTGGTGCCAGGCGTTCTCGCTGCGCTGCTGTCGGAGCCCGCCTCGATCGCCGGGACTTCATGTGTCAGGCGGAGTGCATAGAGTTGCCCTGTGGCAGATCCGGCGAGCTACCGCCCGGCGCCCGGCTCGATCCCTGAATCGCCTGGCGTCTACCGCTTTCGTGACGCTCGCGGCCGGGTCGTGTACGTCGGCAAGGCCAAGAGCCTGCGATCGAGGCTGAACTCCTACTTCGCGGACTTCGCCAGCCTGCACCCGCGGACCCAGTCGATGCTGCTGGCCGCCGCGCAGGTCGACTGGACCATCGTCGGCACCGAGGTCGAGGCCCTGCAGCTGGAGTACTCCTGGATCAAGGAGTTCGACCCCCGGTTCAACGTCCGCTACCGCGACGACAAGAGCTACCCGTACCTGGCCGTCACCATGGACGAGGAGTTCCCCCGGGTGCAGGTCATGCGCGGGGCAAGGCGGCGGGGCGTGCGGTACTTCGGGCCGTACTCGCATGCCTGGGCGATCAGGGATACCGTCGACACGCTGCTGCGCGTCTTTCCGGTCAGGACCTGCTCAGCCGGAGTGTTCAAGCGCGCGGGCCAGATCGGCCGCCCGTGCCTGCTCGGCTACATCGGCAAGTGCTCGGCGCCGTGCACCGGCCGCATCGACGCTGACGCGCACCGGGCCCTGGCCGAGGAGTTCTGCGACTTCATGGCCGGCCAGACCGGCAAGTTCACCCGGCGGCTGGAGGCGCAGATGCGGGCGGCGTCGGCGGCCGAGGAGTACGAGCGCGCGGCCCGGCTGCGGGACGATATCCAGGCGCTGCACCGGGCGCTGGAGAAGCAGGCCGTGGTGCTGCCGGACGGCACCGACTGCGACGTGATCGCACTTGCGGAGGATCAGCTCGAGGCTGCCGTCCAGGTGTTCTACGTGCGCGGCGGCCGGGTCCGCGGGCAGCGCGGCTGGGTGCTCGACAAGGTCGAGGACGTCACGACCGCGGAGCTGGTCGAGCATTTCCTGGGCCAGGTTTACGACACCGACCCCGTTGCGGCCGGCCAGCCCACGGCGAGCAGGCGGGGCGGCAGTCCGGCGGGCGGGCGGGCGGGTACTGGCTCCGGCATCCCGCGAGAGGTGCTCGTCCCCGTCCTGCCGCCGGATCCCGGCCCGGTGGAGGAGTGGCTGAGCGATCGCCGCGGCGGCCGGGTCAGCCTCCGGGTGCCGCAGCGCGGTGACAAGAGGGCGCTGCTGGACACGGTGGCGAGGAACGCCGGCGAGTCGCTGGCCCTGCACAAGACGCGCCGCGCCAGTGACCTGACCACCAGGAGCGTCGCGCTCAGCGAGATCCAGGAGGCGCTCGGTCTCGACGAGGCGCCGCTGCGGATCGAGAGCTACGACGTCTCCAACCTGCAGGGAACGCACGTGGTGGCGTCCATGGTGGTGTTCGAGGACGGCCTGGCCAGGAAGTCGGAGTACCGCCGGTTCGCCATCCGCGGCCTGGACGGCTCTGACGACGTCGCGGCCATCCACGAGGTGATCACCCGGCGGTTCCGCCGTTATCTGGAGGAGCAGGCAGCCGAGTCCGCCAGTCAGGAGGCCGGCCCCGGTGCCGAGGCCGAGGCACGGCGGAAGTTCTCCTACCCGCCCAACCTGCTGGTGATCGACGGCGGCCCGGCTCAGGTGGCGGCAGCGGTCAGGGCCCTGGACGAGCTCGGCGTGGTCGATGTCGCGGTCTGCGGGCTGGCGAAGCGGCTGGAGGAGGTGTGGCTGCCCGGCGAGGACGGGCCGGTGATCCTGCCGCGCAGCAGCGAGGGCCTGTACCTGCTGCAGCGGGTCAGGGATGAGGCACACCGGTTCGCCATTACCTATCACCGGGCCAAGCGCGGCGCGGCGATGCGGAGCAGTGAGCTCGACGACGTTCCCGGCCTCGGCCCGGCCCGGCGGGCCACCCTGCTGAAGTCCTTCGGCTCGGTCCGTAAGCTCGGGGCCGCGACCGTGGAGGAGATCGCGGCGGTGCCCGGCTTCGGCCCGCGGACCGCGGAGGCGGTGCACCGGGCCCTGCACGGGAATAGTGCTAATGGCCACACCGCCGCTGCGGATGTGAGCGCAGATGCTGGTGCGGGTGCGGGCGGGGACAACGGGGGCAGTGCATGAACGCTGACGGGCTGGCGCAGCAGGAGATCGTGATCATCACCGGGCTGTCCGGTGCGGGCCGGAGCACGGCGGCCAAGTCGCTGGAGGACCTGGACTGGTTCGTCGCCGACAACCTGCCGGCCGACCTGCTGCCGACCATGGCCGATCTTGCCAGGCGGTCCAGGGGAGCGGTGCCGAGGCTGGCGGCGGTCGTCGACATCAGGAGCCGGGCGTTCTCCACCGACCTGAAATCCGCCATCACGGACCTGACCGCGCGCGGGGTCCGGCCGTACGTCGTCTTCCTCGAGGCCTCCGATGAGACCCTCGTGCGGCGCTTCGACAGCGTGTCCCGGCCGCACCCGCTGCAGGAGGGCGCCCGCGTCGTGGACGGCATCACGGCCGAGCGCGAGCTGCTGCAGGGCATGCGCGCCGAGGCGGATCTGGTGCTGGACACGACCAGCCTGAACGTGCATGAGCTGCGCTCCCGGATGCGGGATGCGTTCGCCACCGAGGCCGACACGGCACTGCGGGTGAGCGTGGTCTCGTTCGGCTTCAAGTACGGCCTGCCGGTCGACGCGGACATGGTCGCCGACTGCCGTTTCCTGCCGAACCCGCACTGGGTACCTGAGCTGGCACCGCAGACGGGCCGGGACGCCCCGGTCATCGACTACGTGCTGGGCCAGCCCGGCGCGACCGACTTCCTGGACGCCTTCGTGCGCGCGGTCGAGGTGGCGCTGGCGGGCTATGACCGCACGGGCCGGCATTTCGTGCTGCTGGCGGTCGGCTGCACCGGCGGCAAGCACCGCAGCGTCGTGATGGCCGACGAGATGGCGGCCCGGCTGTCGCGGAGCTGGCCCGGCATCCAGGTGACGCACCGCGACCTGGGCCGAGAGTAAGCGGGCCGGGCGTGATCGACTCGACCAGCCCCGCCGGCCGCCCGCAGAACCGGAAGGTCGTGGCGCTCGGCGGCGGGCACGGCCTGCACGCCTCGCTGTCCGGCCTGCGCCGGGTCGCCAGGGACCTGACCGCGATCGTGACCGTTGCCGATGACGGCGGATCCAGCGGCCGGCTGCGCCGTGAGTTCGGCGTGCTGCCGCCGGGCGATCTGCGGATGGCGCTCGCCGCGCTGTGCGGCGACGATGCCTGGGGCACGACCTGGAGCCGGGTCATCCAGCACCGGTTCGCCGGCGGCGGCGATCTGCCGGGGGAGGAAGGGCTGACTGGCCACGCTGTCGGCAACGTCCTGATCGTGGCGCTCTGGGAACTCCTCGGTGACACGGTCCAGGGCCTTGACTGGGTCGGCCGGCTGCTCGGCGCGCACGGCCGGGTGCTGCCGATGTCGGCTGTCCCGCTGGACCTGGTGGCCGAGGTTGAAGGGGCAGATCCGGACAGGCCGGACGAGGTGATCGCTGTTCAGGGTCAGGTGGCCTGCGCGACGACGACAGGACGGGTACGGTCGGTATCACTGATACCCGCTGACCCGCCCGCGTGCCCGGAGGCCGTGCAGGCGATCGGGGCGGCGGACTGGGTGGTGCTCGGGCCGGGCTCGTGGTTCACCAGCGTGCTTCCGCACCTGCTGGTTCCTGAGCTGGCCGCAGCGCTGGTCGGGACTCGAGCGCGGAGGCTGGTAGCGCTGAATCTGGCGCCGCAACCTGGAGAGACGGCAGGGTTCTCGCCGCACGCCCACCTGGAGGTCCTGGCAGACCATGCGCCCGATCTGGCTATTGACGTCGTGCTGGCCGACCGTGCCGCGGCGGCAGGCGCGACGACCGAGCTAGAGAAGGCAGCAGGCCTGCTGGGCGCTCGTCTCGTACTGGCGGACCTGGCCGTCGCGGACGGGTCACCGCGGCATGATCCGCGGCGGCTGGCGGGCGCCTTCGCGCAGATATTCGAGGGGGAATGAACCTATGGCGCTGACCGCCCTGGTCAAGGATGAGCTCAGCCGGGTGCCGGTACTGAAGCCGTGCTGCCGCAAGGCCGAGGTGTCAACCATCCTGCGGTTCGCGGGCGGGCTGCACCTGGCGGCCGGGCGCATCGTGGTGGAGGCCGAGCTGGACACCGGCGCGGCGGCGCGCCGCCTGCGCAAGGACATCGCCGAGGTATTCGGCCACGCATCCGATCTGATCGTGGTGGCGCCCGGCGGCCTGCGCAAGGGCAACCGGTACCTGGTCAGGGTCTCCGCTGACGGCGAGAGCCTCGCCCGCCAGACCGGCCTGGTCGACAACCATGGCCGGCCGGTGCGCGGCCTGCCCCGTCAGGTCGTGTCGGGCACGACCTGCGACTGCGAGGCGGCCTGGCGCGGCGCCTTCCTGGCGCACGGGTCGCTGACCGAGCCGGGCCGGTCCATGTCCCTGGAAGTGACCTGCCCGGGGCCGGAGGCGGCACTGGCGATGGTGGGAGCCGCCCGCCGGCTGAAGATTCACGCCAAGGCCCGCGACGTCCGCGGCGTCGACCGCGTGGTCGTGCGGGATGGCGACTCGATCAGCGCGCTGCTGACCCGGCTCGGGGCCCACGACAGCGTGCTCGCCTGGGAGGAGCGCCGTATCCGCCGGGAGGTCCGGGCAACCGCCAACCGCCTGGCCAACTTCGACGACGCGAACCTCCGGCGCAGCGCCCGGGCGGCAGTGGCGGCCGGCGCACGAGTGGAGCGCGCCCTGGAGATTCTCGGGCCGGAGGCGCCCGACCACCTGATCATCGCCGGGGAGCTGCGGATCAAGCACCGGCAGGCGAGTCTGGAGGAACTCGGCCAGCTGGCCGAGCCCGCGCTGACCAAGGACGCGATCGCAGGCCGGATCAGGCGGCTGCTCGCGCTCGCAGACCGGCGGGCCATGGAGCTCGGCGTGCCGAATACCGAGTCGCCGCTGACCGCGGACATGCTGGTGCCCTGACCGCAGGCAGCCCGCGACCCGGCAGGCTCGCGGCTGACGGCTGTTCCGGTAGGGTTCGACCGCAGGCTGCCGATGGGCTGAGAGCCCACAAGCGAAG
>Ga0302326_10004889_pt1 | contig 30805 bp, 28 predicted proteins | sample Palsa_T0_3_FD_202264 | JGI IMG/M metagenome (GOLD analysis project Ga0302326, IMG submission 202264) | Peat permafrost microbial communities from Stordalen Mire near Abisko, Sweden - Palsa_T0_3 | ecosystem: Environmental > Terrestrial > Soil > Palsa > Peat permafrost | place: Sweden: Abisko... | reverse complement strand
GAAGGATCACGCGCTCATCTGGGCTATCGATGGTGGTGAGCAGCGATACGCAACGGGTTTGGCCGATGCACTGGTCGACGACGACACACCGCAGATTGCAACCGTGATCAGGGGTTTGGTCTTGAGGGGCGCTCCACCGGTGTATAGAAGCTCGCAAGTAGCACTCTATCGCGGCCGCATCGCGACCCTGGACCCGTCGCGGCAGTGGGACCCTAGGGAGCTCCGCGTGCTGTGGACAACGAAAGGCTCTACGGAGGAAAAACAATGACCGAACATACAAGTGTACGAGGGACGGTCTGGTTCCGCGCCCTTACTGGACAGGCGTCATCCATGCCTGGTGACCCTAAATCCGTACTTACGGCGGATGCCCCGCTTGGCAAAGAGCAGGCAAGATTCCTCTGCGTTGTTCCTGATCCGAATGCGCGCTTTCCATGCGCCCGGCATGGAGAAATTGGCCTAGAGGAGGGTTATACGCTTGCCGCACGCGTCCGTGAAGTGATGCAGCAGGATAAGAACAAGACCAAACGGCCAATCGTCGCTATCGTCGATGCGAAGAGCCAAGCCTACGGCCGCCGCGAAGAGACCGCCGCCATCTTTCTTGCCTGTGCAGCCGCTATAGACGCTTATGGATCGGCACGGCTGGCGGGGCACCCCGTAATTGCACTGATCGTGGGACACGCAATTTCGGGAGTTCCTCTGACCCACGGTTATCAGGCCAATCGTATTCTGGCGTTCGACGACGACGGCGTCATGATCCATGCCATGCACAAAGCCGCAGCCGCGCGGATTACGCGCCGCTCCATACAGGAACTTGAGGAGCTCGGAAAGAAGATTGCTCCCATGTCATACGACGTTCGGGATTACGCAAAGCTAGGTCTCCTCTACAAGCTGCTTCACGTTGACAATCCGGAGAAACCGTCTGAGCAGGATATTCGCAACGTACAAGACGAATTGGTCGGAGCCAGTGCAGATGCCCGCAGGGGCCCGGTCGATCTTCGCAATCGACTTGAATCGAAGGGAGCCCTCGAGATGAGAAAGGCTTCGCTGCTCGTTCGCAGCAGGCTCGAAGCACAGTGGCTCGAGAACTAAACAGCCGATGATCGATCTTTTGGCCAATTCGCTTGTGCCGATCTTTGTGGGCCTTTTGTTTGGGTATGTGGCTGGCCTGCGAAGGGTGGTTGATAACAAGGACGTAAAGACGCTCGTCAGCTTTCTCATGACCTTTGCGCTGCCTTGTTATTTGTTCGTCACCATGGCAAGCACGCCGCGCGAGCTCTTATGGGGCCAAGCCAGGCCGGCCCTCGTATTTGCGATCGTCTATGCGGCTCTCTTTATTGCGACCTACTATACTTCGCGGAATCTGGCTAAGGACACGGCTGCAAACAGTGCCGTATTAGCGCTGACGCTGGGATTTCCAAATGCTGCCGCGGTGGGCATTCCTCTCCTCCTGGCCGTTTATGGCCCTCGGGCTTCCGTCACCGTCGCCGTTGCCCTGGCAGTTGGTGCGATTACGATCACCCCGATCACTCTCGCGATTCTGGAAAGCGGTACCAGTGCAGGCCGGACACTTTCTCACGCGGCTCGCATCCGCGCATCTCTGTGGAGTGCTCTCAAGAACCCGGTATTCTGGGCTCCTGTTCTCGGCGTTGTTCTAGCGGTCGTCAAGTTCCACATGCCAGTTTATGTTGAGAAGAGCCTCTCCATTCTTGGCGCCGCGACCGAAGGCACTGCGTTGTTTGTGACCGGCCTCATTGTATCGGCGCAGAGTTTCACGCTGAACTGGAGTGTGGGATGGGGTGTCTTAGCCAAGAATGTGATCCAGCCCGCTCTCTGTTTTGCACTGGTGTCTCGATTGGCTAGGCCTCTGGAACAGACTAAGTACGTCGTCTTACTGAGTGCAATTCCCTGCGGTTTCTTCGGCATTCTGTTTGGCGAAGGTTTCGACGCAACCCCAGAGGTGGCAAGCTCGAGTCTCATTGCGAGTACTGTCCTTGGTATCTTCACGCTCGCGGGATGGATTGTTTTCCTCGACCGCCTACATTAGGACGTCACATGTTTCACTGCGAAGCTCATTCTGTTCGAACACATGACTTGTTGGAGATAGAAGCGAATGTGTTCATCGCTCGGAATGCATCTGCACCCGGATGGGTCGATGAGGCATTACGAAAAACTCCATTTGTCATTGTTCGTCGTGGACGGACCACGGATCAAGAAATTCCGATCGGCGTTCGTGGAGCAGAAAGGAATCAGCGCTGGGCTGCTTTCTGTCATCCGCAGTGGCTAAAGAGCATCCTCACCCCTCCGCAACTCCTGACAGGCACGATTCCAGCATTGCGGGTAGATGCCGCACCTGCTCTTCGCGCCTTACGGGTTCTCAAAGATCGCTGGATGGACCTCGATCACCCTTGGGGACCTGGAGGCAGCGTTGGCTTCGAGCTCGCAACTGGCCGGCATGTGGTAAAGCCCGAAAGCGATCTAGATGTCGTGATTTTCGCCGAGGGCAAGATAACAAGAGAGCAGGCAAGGTCGCTTCAGGCTCGGACGACGAACCTTTTGGTTCCTGTCGATATTCGTGTGGAGACACTCGGATGCGGCTTCTCCCTCACCGAATACGCACGAGGGAGGGCCGCAGGCATTCTATTGCGTACTCCCGCCGGACTCGAACTCAGCGACGATCCCTGGAGCTATGAATTCAGCATGGAGGACAGAGGTCGAGGTGTGGGAGAAAGGCTGAACGTCCCATGGGCGTAGCTTTTCTGTTTCCTGGACAAGGGTCCCAAGTTTCCGGCATGCTGCACGCCCTACCGGATCATCCTGTCATCGCGCGGACACTGGATGAAGTGAGCGAAAGCCTCGACCAAAACGTGCTGCGACTCGACTCGGCAGCAGCGCTACAGTCCACTATCTCCGTCCAACTGGCGTTGCTGGCTTCCGGAGTAGCGGTGGCACGCGCTCTCATCGCAGACGGTGTCGGGCCGGAAGCAGTAGCGGGAATGTCAGTGGGAGCTTTTAGCGCCGCGATCGTGGCTGGCGTTCTGAACCTTGCCGATGGAGTTCGGCTCGTGAAACAGCGCGCCGAGATGATGGTAGAGCTTTATCCCAGGGGCTATGGACTTGCCGCCATTGTCGGCTTGAACGAGGAACAAGTCTCAATACTGGTTCAAGAAGCTCATTCCATGCAGACACCGGTATTTGTGGCCAATGTCAACGCTCCTCGTCAAATTGTTATTGCCGGCTCCAATGACGGCATGAACAAGGTGTTGGAAGATGCCCGAAAGCGCGGTGCCCTTAAAGCAGCTCGCCTCGATGTCTCCGAACCCTCGCACTGTCCGCTGCTGGAACCTGTAGCGGATGCCTTGAAAAAGAGTTTGCAGGAAATGCACTTGCAACAGCCGAAGATGGTCTACATGGGCAACGTGACTGGAAGAGCATTGCGAAGCGCAGCGGCTATCTCAGAGGACTTCGCCAGCAATATTGCGCATGGTGTTCGCTGGTACGATGCGACAACTGTCTTGGAGGAGTTAGGCGTTCGCCTGTTTCTCGAGATGCCACCAGGTCACGTTCTCAGTCACCTCGCAGGGGAAGCCTTCCCAGACGTAGAAGCTGTGGCCGTCGGTGAAGTTTCGCTTAATGATGCCGTACGGTTGGAAACATCCGAACCCCGTCCAAAGTCAGGACAATTTTGAATAAGCAAGTGCAGGCGCCGTCCTGCGGCATTCGTAAATCGAATCGCTAGTTGTGTTGAACAAATGATGCCAAAGGGTCATCTGTTTTCGACGGCAATCTTTGGGGGTGAGCCAAACCGATGAATGGGCTAGAAGTCTTCGAGAAGGGATACATCGCCCGATTGACGATACCGACTGATCCAATCGGGGCGACAAGGCGACAGGTGCTAGAGCATTCCGCTCGGACCGCCGTGACGGCGGTCGCCTCGATGCTGGCTGCGCGAGCGTTGAAGTTTCCACAAACTTACTGGGCGCCAATCACAACTATGCTTCGACGCGGCGTAAACGATCCTGGGAACAGGTGCTGCCGAACGCGTCGGACTTGCAAAGATAGGGACACGTCCACGAAATGGATATAGAGCGCATGCAAGAAACGATACAGAACGAGGTCAGCTCAGCTCGTCGACGAATTGGCTTAACCTTGTCGTTGGTCGAGCAAATTGTCTACGTAGGCCTCGGCACAGTTCTCGCGATTTGTGCACTCGCGTCATTGGCCGGGGCTTTCAAGAATATTGCGTACTGTTTGTGGCACCGCGATCTTATCGGTCAGATCGTGGGTGTTCTGGATCAGCTTCTGCTGGTCCTACTGATTATTGAGTTGCTTTACACGGTGCAGGTTTCTCTCCGGGAACATAGATTAGTTGTTGAGCCATTCCTTGTCGTGGCACTAGTGTCTGCAATTCGGCGAATTCTCATCATCACAGCGGAAATGACCAAGCTTCCACCGTCAAGTCAGCTCATCTTCCAACGAGCCATGCTAGAGCTGGGGGTGCTTTCGGTGATGATCGTGATCCTGGTCGGGTCTCTGATCCTCCTTCAACGATCCACCTCGGCCGGTGACAGAGGCGAGCTTGTTTGAGGGGCGTAGCTGACAACGCGCAATAAGGACGCAGGCCGAACATACCTTTAACACCTTCGATGCCAGAATTTGGGTACTTCCACAGTCCATTTTGGACCCTATTTTAAAAATCCTCGCTCGTCTCCAAACTGGTTCCAGACCCGTACACGAAGACCGGTGGGGATTGTGCGGCACCGACAACGCTGTTGAAGGACAAATAATCTCGTTTCCAAGCATAGGTCCGGACAGACGAGAACTGTCGAGGCGCAATTGGACATCATCTGGCCCACAATCGGCACACCGAATAGCATAGCTGCCCCCGGAAGACCGCTGTTTTCGAATGATTGGCAGTCAGTCATCCATTGTGTTCGATCCGTTCTCAAGTTACAGATGGCACATCTTCTGTCCTGCTCGACAATTTTCCCGTTCAGCAACTCCGGCATCTCGGCGTGTGATCGTCGCGATACCCTCGTAGGTGGTGATAAACGATGCAATCGGGAACCAGAGGCATAGACTGGATATTACTGGATATCAACGAGGAGCTGAAGAGCATGGATGACTACTCGGCAGAACTTCAGGAATTCGAACAACAGCGCATAGGGTTGGGTTCCTTGCTGGATGAAGATCCAGACAAGGCGATCGAGGAAGCGCGTCTGCTCCCGGCTCATTCGTCGGCAGGCCGAATCCTATATGCCGGCCTCAAGGGGAGCACTCTCATCGACGCTGGATCGGCGACTGGCAACAGGAAGGCTATCGAAGAAGGCATTGCTTTGTTCGAAAGCCTTCGGGAGACCGATCCTGAGGATGCCGGTTCTCACTACAACCTGGGAAATGGGCTTGTCGCCATCGCGGATTTGCAGCCTTATCAAGGATTTGATTGGTATCTCACGACGGCCGAAGCAAGACGGAAGGCGCGCTGGCTGTTTCAACATGCGGCCTCATGCGACACCAAAGGCCGGATTTTGTCTCGCGCGCTTACCAATCTGGGCAATGCTTCTCAAAAGCCCATCGCTGGGCGGAGGCCTATGATGCGTACAGCAGAGTCCTGGCCGTAGTCACAGGCCACGACGAGTATGTTTCGCACTTGACGTGAATCAGTCATGAATTCAACCGATTTGTTGGCGATTCTCGAATCACTTCCAGAAATACAACTATTCCTCGATTGCGCCGAACGCCTCCACATCCGTTTTGGGTTAACCGGCGGCGTGCTTCGCAATATCGTGTTGGCTGGAACCCAGGGAAAAGAGAGATTCGCTAGTCTCTACAGCTTTGTCGATGCGTTCGGCGACATCGACATCATCGTTTCGGATGAAACGCACCAGGGGTGTCTCACTCAGGCTCTGTTTACCTCGGTTCCTTTTGCAGACTGCCATTTCTGGGATTTCCGGACGGAGTCCGAGGCCGCAAGAGCATCCACCCGGCATGGCCTGGTCGCTGCAGATTTGCTGATTCTCTGGATCGGGGCCGAAAAAAGAGACTTGAGCCTGGGGACACTCCGCTCAGACGTCAGCACCATCTTGGACCGACCGATGCAACCTCAGAGAACCCTCGCGCAACCGGTTGCACGCGCCGACACTCCGCTCCAACTTCTCCAAGCCATCAAGTATGCGCGAATCCGGCTTATGTTTCTCGAACAAGCCGCGCCGGCTGAAGGCGAGTTGTACAACCTTATCGACGGTTTGCAGGAACCCTTGCAATCCGTGAAGTTGCCCTCTCGTCCGCCCTTGTGGCGAGGAATCGTTTCTCGTCTCGAAATCGAACTGGCCCACTTGCTTCTGGACAGCACCAGTTGGCCCACGGCATGCGCGTTCGTGAATCGCGTCGGTAGTGTGGTTCCGCGCGAGTGGCGTAGCGACGCGGGGGCCCTTGGGATGCTTCTCCGGCCAGAATTGGAGCGTTCCACGCGCATCGGCGCGAGTTTGTATCGCCCTCGCCCTCGCGCTAATTTGCGGTTCTCGGTAATCACGGAAGGATCCGACGAGCAGCAGGCGAGTATTTCGCACCAAAGCCGAATTCCCTGGACTCATTTGGAATTGTCAGGCATCAGCCAGCCGACTTGCTGCCGGTATGCGGATTTTGAAGAAGGCATCGCAGTGATCGCTTGGCGCAATTCTTCGCCAGAAGGAACCCTTGGGGATGAAGCGCTCGAGCCGAAGGAGTATGGTCTGGTCGCTAGTCCGGCCACGCCGGGTCAGAGGACACTTGACCCCACTGATGTCGACAATCTGATCCCTATTTCTGGATACACACGCAGAGGCCGAAGCATCGCAGTCCGCATCGACCCGGCCTATTTAAGACTGGTTACTGCCGGTCGGCGATCACGATTTCTCATCGGTCTCGTACCGATCTCCTCCTCCGAGGAGACTGAATCGAGTAAACGAACCGAGCCTCGATGGCTAGACCCGGAATCTGAGAGGCGACGTGAGAACGAGGAGACCGAAGCCAAGAAGAAAAAGAAGATTAGGGAAGCGCCCCGAGAAGTAATGCTTAACTGAAGTAGTTCATGACAACACATGCAGACCCTGACGACAGTTTTCGGCCCGCCCCAACGAATCGCCACGACCTGGAATCCGGTCATCGTGGTGCGGCACGGAATATTCAGCGACGACCGGCCCTTTCAAAACCTGTCGAACTTTCTCGCCGCCAAGTTCCCGAAAGCGAAGATCGACAATCAGAAATACGAGTGGAAGGACAGCGTGGTCATGAACGGAACCCGCCTGGCAGACTCGATCCTGGGTGACCCTTCCATTGATGGACGGCCGTTGGTTCTGATCGGCCACAGCATGGGTGGTCTCGTGTGCCGCGTCGCGAACCTGATCTTGAGCGATCCAGACGTGATTGAGCAGAATCTCCCGCTATTCAGGAACTATTGTGTCCTCGATAAGGGCGATCTGCAAACGTTACGAAGTTTCGCCTTACTGGGGAAAAAGCCTCGCAGCGTGAATTTGATGGTTACGCTGGCCACTCCGAATTCTGGCGCCATGTTGTGGGCTCAGATCAACAGCATCGCGTCGATCGTGAAGAGGCCCTTTTCTGCGCACGTGACATCGATGCACGATCTGACGACCGATCGCCTGTTTCGCCTTCTACAGTATTTCTCAGTGAACACGCCAACCCTTTCGATTTCGGGCTCCGGATGGAACCGATTCGGTAAAGCGCCAGCAGGCATCATGCTCTCGCTCGCTCACTTAGCGGGAAGGCTGCATCTTCCGAACGACATGATCGTTGAAGATCGTTCCGTGGACTTGGATCAGTCGATTCTGAAGAATGAGATTCTCTCTGCGGCTCCGTCCAAGTATTTGCATCTGCGCATGTACCGGGACTGCATCGACGTGGTCCATGACAATATTTACGATCATGGGAAAGTCGGAGACATGGTGGTTGACTGCATAACTCGTTGTTGAGATGCCGCCACTGCAGCCGATCTGATTCCGTACTTCAGATCAAGAAACCTCCGCAAGCGTGGCGGTAAGTGTGGGACGAGCCCCTGCCACGTGAGCACCCTGCACCTGCTCCTGAGTTGGGAGGTTCTTATGCATCGCAGAATCTCATACCAGTCCTCAATCAGGTCTGGCCGTCGCGCATCAAGAAGGAGGCACAAGGAAAGATCGAGGGCGTGCGCCGCGAGCACGTTTCGCAAGAGCTGATAAGAAACATATTTCCGGCCGCGGCGCGGCAGTTCGCCCACTTCAAAGACTTCTTCGAGATCACAGTAGCCTTCGACAATCGCTGCATTCTGGATTTGAAAGTCGGCCTCGGTGAGTTTTGCCTCGAACAAGACAGAGCCCAGTTTCATGTCGATTTCGGTTCTCTCGATCGACCCGCTGGTCAGAGGAATACGTGGCTTGAATCCAAACTCCGGCAGATCGCCTATACCCGTCCCTAGGATCGAACTGAGCTCTTTTCTCTTCGTTACTCCCGGAAAGCAGAAGATGTTCATTAGCAGGGCGTCGGAGCTCATCGAGGAATCGAGTTCCTTCCATATGCGATCGCTTTTCGGCAATGCTCGACCTGCACTGCTGTGCACTTTCGCAAGTCTTTTTTTCCATTCCGGTCGTCTCGTAAGCGCTTGGTAACTGGCGGAGATGAAGTTGCCATGGTTCTTGTCGCATGGAGATGCCTCGTAAACCACGACGGGCGTTTCCCCATAGCTGATCACGTATGGCACTTGCTCAAGCGCGGCATAGGAGGCGTTCCGAGCACATAGCTCGCGACGCAGCATCGTCGCGTATCGGGGCCGATTGGACATACCAAAATTCTCCCATCAATGAAAATCGCGGGACTGGCCAGCAGCCGCGGTGCTCGAGAGTGACACGATGCGTTCTGCTCTGAACCTAGGGCGCGACCGTCGCCTCCGTCGCGTGTGATCTTTCATTCCCGTTTCCGAAGCCGCGAAGGCGGGGCCGCCGGGTGGACTTTGCTTAGGCTCGGAGTCGAATCTCTAAACAAGGGCTCCATGGCTTGATTTAACAGTGCCAGTGCCTCGCGATTGGCGCCGGCCTGATAAATGTTTGAGAAACTCAGCAGCGCGAAGTGATCGCCCTTGCCTACATCCGCGGGCAAGCTCAAATGAAACAACACACCCGCGATGCTGTCGTCGAATTGAACCTTGTTCCACCAGCGCCAGCGATTGGCTGCCAGTTCGCTCTCGATGATCTCTCCCAGCTTGGACTTGTCCGCCATTGAATCCGCCCAAAAAATTATTTCTCCTCGCGCAACGATCTTGCTAAGGGAGATCGCGATCACACTCTTGGGGGCACCGGCAGTCGCCCGTGCGGTGCTTTTCCGGAGCTGGTGCCTTGCGTCTTTCAAGCAGCGGACGATGCCGGTCCAATCAAACGGTCGTTTGCACTCCACCACGAATTCTTGCGGGCCCAAGATCAGCCGGAGATCGGGCTCACCGATCACGACCTCGAGTCCTGCCCTCCGCCATCCCGACGCCAAGGAAAGTTCGAAAATCGTATTGCGCCCGACGTTGTTGTTGGCGCTTTCGTCGGCTGGGTCGAGACTACCCGACAGGGAACGAATGAGCTTGGGGCGCAGCAGCGCGGGATTCTCGTGTCGGAGCCAGGTAAAGATCTGATGGAATTCCACGAGTTCTGCAAGCGCATACATGTACTGCCGTTGTTCTTCTCGGGTGATGGTCAGCGCCGGTCGTGGCGGTTTGAGGTCCCGCAGCAGTTGTATAAGCTGATGAATCCGATCTGAAGAGCGAGGGGGCACGCCCATTCCCGCTAGCCACGAATTGAGTTCGGATAGATCGCCGAGCAACGAGTTTTGACTGGGGAGCGTCAGTTCCATTTGCTTCCTGATTTCTATTTCTGCCAAAGTCCTTCAGTCGACGCTCCAGGTGTCTCGCCGTCTCGCGGGGAGACGGGGGATAGCTCTCTCTCAATGCCGATGCAGGTGAACGAAAGGATTCGCGATTGTTCTCGCTTCTCCCACACTATGTGCTCGCGGGCTAGATCAGTGACGCAAAGGAATCAAACTTCATTTTGAACCGTCTCAGTTCCAGCTTGGTTTTGATCTCGTCCGCGGCGGTCACGGTGAGCGCTCCTGCCCGAATCGATGCCAGAAGAATGCCCGGCGTGTTGATAATGGCGAAGCCTGCGCCGGAAATCACCTTTTTCCACTTCGGGTCCTTCGATTCGTCTGTGGCGATGGCCCAGCCGCGCCCTTTCCCTAACGCCAGGCACGCGCTCTCGCCTTTTCCGAGGGTCGCATTGAAGCTGACGTATAGGCCGAGTTCACCGGGTTGATCTAGTTTGACTTCATCCAGATGTCCCGCGGCAATCGCCTGGTCAACCGTGGCCCTTTGATCGAGGTCTTCAATTTCGTCCAAGACTTCAGTGGGCGCATGGAAAATGTATGGAGGAACGACTTTGAGCAGATCGAGGCGAACGACTACCGCGAGATTAATCAGGACGCAGGTGTCAGTCGCAACGTCCATCGCATTTTAGCTCGGAAGCAGCGGTCCTTCGGCCGTTTCGGCAGGCTCGGAGCGTCGCGAAAACGCATCGATCTGGTGGGAAGGAACCTCCAGGGTTGCGCCGATTTCACGTAACTTGGCTTTACTGATCTCGCCCAGTCGATAGGCCTCCAGCGCAAGCATAAGCAGCTTGTGTTGAAAATTCCCACCCTGGATTCGCTCCTGCCTGCCGCTCTGCCGCCACAACAGAGTTCGAAATTCGCGGGCAGACTCTTCCCTGGACGACAACTCCTCGCGCTCTTCTTCCGAGATGATCTTCAGCGACTTCAACCGCCAGAGAGCGGACTCGTAACTCACGCCAAAATAGAAAGCCAGATGGACGACGTCGTAGAACTGCACCGAGAAAGGTTCCGCGGCCGAACGACGTTGTGCGCGCACCGATTGGCCTTCTTCGTCGTAGATCTCCTGGATCTGAAACAGGTCCCGGCTCTTACCTGCACGCATCAAGAACTCTCGCACCCCTTCTTCGGGAAGAAGAAGAGTCGCAGCAAACGAATTGGCCCGAATCTCGTTCAACTTCTCACGTTCGGCCCGGCGGCTGATGGTGGCCTTTTCCTTCCGGTCAAACAACAAGTGTCCGTATTCATGAGCGCACGAGAATAGTTGGCGCTGTTCGCTGTGCTCTGCGTTGACCAGTATCGCCAATCCATTTTTGTCATCGGCCAAAAACAATCCCGAGATGCAGTCTTCGAGTGGCAACCGGCCAACTCGTACTCCCTGGCCCTCGATAATCTCGGGCAAATCAGGCAGCGGCGCCGTACCGAGTTTCAGCCGGCCTCGCTCGTAGTCCGCGATGATATTGCCCTGTTGGATTGCCTCCCATTTGCTCCCGGGAGGCACCAGTTCGTACACGGCGGGACTGATGAACTTGCGGTCTGCTCCTACCAGTTTCTCGAGTTCCGTAAATTGACGGCAGAGTACCGACCAATGAGAAACGGCTTGATTGAGCTGATGATTCGTTGCCATTTCAGAGTCGGACCGGAACAGGACCGTGACCGAATCCTGATCCTCGTCGAAAACCTCCGCAAAGAGGTCCTTCGGGTCAAAGCCTAGCTCCTTGGATAGCTTCATGAGTTCGACGCTGCTGAGCGACCGATTGCCCGCCTCGATCTGCACCATGGCAGGCCTGGGGATGCCAAGCAAATCCGCCAGATCTTGCTGCGTGAACCCACGATTCTCCCGAATCTTGCGGATTCGGCGACCTAGCTCGGTTGCGTCGAGAGACATAGCGGCTCCTTTCTATCCAATAACTCACACAGCAACAATGACATATAATCACACTCTTGTCAATTGTACCTATTCGATGATAGTATTGTAATCGTACATTCCGTTAGGGCTCAAAAACCAGTTTCGCCCGCAGAAAGTTCGAGGATTGCCATTTGACTTCAACTACCGAACCGACCGGCACCTATGCCAGCCATGTCGTCTCTCCAGTAGAATTCGCCTCGCTCTGGGACGCGATCATCGTCGACCAGCAGATCAAGGACTCGCTGCTCTCCCAAGCAATCCTCAACTTTACTCTGCGTCCGAAGGTTGATCGCGCCGTCGTGCCACTGCACGGAATCATTCTCCTCACGGGAAAGCCCGGAACGGGAAAAACTTCTCTGGCCAGGGGGTTGGCGTCGCGCACGGCCGAGAGTCTCAATGGCAAGGGTTTGCGCTACACAGAGGTGGAGCCCCACTCTCTCGCCAGCGCGGCTCATGGGAAAACCCAAAAGGCGGTCACCGAGCTGTTTAGCGTGACCATCGCTGAACTTGCCATGCAAGGGCCAACCTTCGTCCTTCTAGACGAGGTCGAAACCATCCTCGCCGATCGCGCGAAACTCAGTCTCCAGGCCAACCCAATCGATGTTCATCGTGCAACGGACGCTGCTCTCGTGCAACTTGACCGGTTGGCGGCAGAGTACAACAACCTGCTGCTGGTTGCTACCAGTAACTTTCCCGAGGCCATCGATTCGGCTTTCCTATCTCGCACCGACCTGATCCTGAATATGCCATTGCCCAATGCCAGCGCTTGCCGACAGATCCTTCTGGATACGTTTCGCGGCATGGCAGAAGCGTTCCCGCCCCTGAAGAGATTGTTGAATGACTCGGAACTTGATGCGGCCGCTCGCGCCTGCGCGGGATTGGATGGACGCCAAATCCGAAAGCTTGTCGCCGCTGCATGCACATTCGATAAGCGAGTCGCTGCTGATCCCTCAAAATTGACGGCCAAGGCAATTCTGATGGCCGCCGAACGCGCGCAGAAAGGAATGAAGCTATGACGGTTGTGGCGCGCACTTTCTGCTCGATCCCGAAGCGGTCAGCATTGGATACCTGGGCTGCGATCGTGGATCTGCTTGCTCCCCGGACCGGTTCAGACTCCCGACGTGAACTCGAGTCTGTGGCTGGGATCGCGAGTTCCCTGATCACACGAGAAGCAATGACGGCGCCGATTGTCGTGTATGGTTGCGGCCCGCGTGTCCGAATCTACTGCGTCTACAACGAAGACGCGATAACGGGCGACGCCGCCAATGAGAAAAAGTTGGCGTTCGATGCCACCGATGGCGATTGGCTCATGTCGCTGCCGTGTCCAGCCGACGATCTGGATTGGGTTGTCGGCGCGCTGGCAAAAAAGACTAAAAGGATCACCGCTGGTGACCAAGGAGAAGCGATCGAGTCGGAAGAGAGTTCGCAGGCGTCGAAGGCGGCCGGTAACGATGGCGCCGCCGGCATCGATATGGAGGCCTTTCTTAAGCCATGAGCGTCTCGGTTGCGGTCAACACATATACCTACTCGGTCACATATCTGGTGGACAACATCTTGCGCAGTCTGCAGGATGTCGTGCGGCTGAGCGGCCTCAACCCCGAAAAAATTGCTGATCAGTGGCCGAGCATCCAGAGGGCGCTGACGGCGTGGATGGAATCGAAGCACCTCGAAAAAGTCATCCTGGAAGTCTATGACCCGAAGACGCAGGGCCTGGTCATTCGCTGGGATCTGGAAATCGAGTACGGATGGAGCGATGGCAATGGCCGGTTCTGGGTGGACACCGAGCAGCTGAAGAACGCGATCAAGAAGACTGGTGTCTGGCCCTCCGATTGTATGTACGACATCCTCCTGAGCAACAAGAGCGGTCGACCCGATGTCGAGGGCTGGGGGCCACACCCCTTGCGTTCGACGGACGGATTCATTAGGCAGAGCCTGGGCACAACGATCGAGCACAGCGGTCTTGGTGCCGCGGCAAGCTACTACCGAAAGAGATCCTGATGCTGACCATCGATGAAGCTTTTCGAAAATTAAAATCTCGTCTGGAACTGAACGACAAGGAACAGAGAAACGCCTCGAGTCGCCACCAGGAGATCCGCGAGCATATGCGATCTCGCTTCGACATCAAGGACGATTTTCTGAGCGGCTCCTATCGTCGCTATACGAAAACCAAGCCGCTCAAAGATGTCGACATCTTCTGCGTGCTTGGCCAGGAAGAGGCGCATTACCGGAAGGAGCACCCGTCAAAAGTCCTGGTGGCCTTTGAGGACGGGCTGGTCGAGAAGTATGGTGCCGAGGCTGTAAGCCGGCAGAGGCGTTCTGCGACGGTCGATTTTGGAGTCATCGTGGATGCGGACGACAACACAGACTACCGGGTCGTGAGCATGGATGTAATTCCCGCCTTCGAGGATGGGGACCACTGTGAAATCCCGGACGGAACCTCGGGCAAGTGGATCGAAACGAATCCCAAAATCCACGAGAAAAAGGCGACGGAGGCTCACCAGGCTTACAACAGCGAGTGGAAGGGATTGGTACGCATGGTGAAATATTGGAACAATCACCATAACATGCCAATCAAGCCTTCGTTCCTGCTCGAAGTCATGGCCCTGGAGTGCCTCGCCCCTCCGTTTGGGGGCCGGTTCGATTATGAGTTCCAGTCGATGTTTGCGACGCTCGCTGATCGGATTCATGACACCTGGGAGGATCCTGCGGGTCTCGGACCACCCGTCAGCGACATGATGGACGCCGGACAGAAAACTGCAGCACAAACCGCGCTACGGCAGGCAGGCCGTGAGTGCACGCTCGCAATTGACCTTGCACGCCAAGGCAAGAATGGGGATGCCTTGAAGGCGTGGCGGTCGCTGTTCGGTCCGAAGTTTCCACTCTCCTGATCAGCCGGTCTGGATGATGACCGATTGCTGATATCCGCCGGACATCCGTCTCTCATATGCGATGATTTCCCCCAAGGCATTCAAGCGCTGGCCGAGGAACAAGGCTAGCGATGCGGGACAATACAGAACAAGACCGATCCGTTGAGCGTTTGATCGCACGCGGTAGTCCCGCATGAGGTCCTTGCATTGAACGGCAACAGACACGGCATCGCTGGCAGATTTTAAGACCGTGCTCGTTGCTCCCTGCTTCGGCCTGATGTCCACCCACAACTTGAATCGAGAATCTTCGCTCAAGAGGCGATGGACATCATTCGAAGCGTCGCCCGTGATCGAGAGGGAAAACAGAAGATCACTTCCGTCTCCTGGCACTGGAGTCGCCGAAACGTCCAGATCGAAAACACCGGCCGGCACGTCAGACCGCCACAGGAACGTCTCGCCGGCAGTCGGTTGCTCAACTCGGAATCGAAAACCTCCGGCTTCCGGAAACGATCGCCCCACTGCTAGGAGCGCCGAGAGCGGAAGCTTGCCGCGGAACTCCAGAAGGTTGGGTCCCGCGAGGCGGGCAAGTTTCGCCTTGGCCTTCTTGAGTTGTGGAACCAGGGTATCCGTCCAGGTCTCTTGACTCGGTACCTTCCTGGAATCAAAATCGAAACATTTCGTCCAGTCGAGTTCGATGGTGGGCTGGGTATCGAAATGCGTTCGATCCCAACCATGAATCGTAAGGTTGGCTTTCGGATGCTCGGCCGGATCGGCTCTCAGGCTCCGTTCCGCGATTGCCTGTTCAAGTTCCTTGCGGGTAATCCGTTTGCTCTTGCCGCCCGCCTGGATCCATTCCCGGACAATGCCAATCGCCAAATCTTGAGGCGCTTTCCCCAGTCGCAGGCCGTTGACTTTCATGCGCTCGTTGACCCGCTCAGTCAATTCCTCGAGCCCGGAGAAGCCCAGGCGCAGTCGCAGGGCGCGACAAAAGCCGGACAGTTCTTCGGCCGTGGCTCCCAGTTCTTTCGCCCACAAGCTGCGAATCTTGCCGGCTCGGCTTTTCGGTCCCCCGGTGTAGAAGTCGCGCGATAGAGAGTAACTTTCGAGCAAGAAGCGGCCGAGGTCCTCGGTCGACGCCCAGTTGCTCACTAGCCAGACTTCGACTCCTGCAGGTTCCTTCTGTTTCAAAAGGCGCCAGCTGTCAAACAGCTTGTGCAGGACCGAACGTGCCTCAGCGGCTTGGGTCTGCACCAGTTTTTCTCCCGAATATGCTGCCCGGTGATCCACATGGAATTTGACCTGAACATATTTAGCCGCCCGTCCTTGATTCTGCGGATGTAGGGTGACATCGTCCGCCGACCCGGCATTAGGATGTTCCACGAACCCGTGACTGTAGGGTGAGTCCGGCGGCAGAAGCTGGAGCAATTCAAACCAACTGTAAAGGTGCTGGTAGTCGTCCCCGGCCAGGCGAGCGGCGCTCTGTTCCCCCATACCGGAAAGTGTACGGCATTCGTGAGAATCTTTGCCGCAGACAATGCCTTGAACGCGATTTCTTCTAACCCGGAGCGGAACCCGAGACCGGCGTGGGCTTGCGTGATCTTAAAATTGTCAGAAGTATGTATCACACTTCTGACAGATCACCCGTTCATGGCGAATTTGAGCGGGTTTCAACCTCGGGCGGGGCATAGGCATTAGGGCGAAAGAATTCCCAGCCGCTCGGTACGCTATGCGCCGGCGGTAGACTCATGCGAATGAAGCCGAACCAGGAGTTCTGATGTTTGATCTGCCTTACATCCTGACGCATCCCCTGCTGGCGAACATCGTCAACCGTTGCGCCCTCTTATCGGAGGAAGCCGATGCTCTTCGCCAAGGCTCCGCGGCGAGGAAGGACCTTCAAAAGCGTATTTCTCAACTCGAACAGTACAAACTGCCGAAGCCAGATGCACGAGATCTGCAGGAGAGCGAACCAATCGTTAACGGCTCGGGGCAGAATATCGGGGAGCGACATAGCCTCAGACGGCGTGTCATAGCGAAACGGCGGGGTCGACCCGAAGAATTCAGGATCCAGACTCGGGCAGCACTCGAAGAGAAGCTTGCCCACCCGCGAACGACGTGGCGCGAACTAGCCGTAAGGTTCCGTTTTCAGGACCGGAAAGACCTAGAGCGTGCTGTCCGACGCCTCAAAGATGTCCTTAAACGCGAAGGAATCGCACTCCCGACCGAGGAGGATTACGCGCGGGCTGCCGCCGAATGGGCTCAACTGTTCGCCCCCCCGAAATAATTCGGTTCGAATTATTCCGGCTTACGCCGTCGCATGCCGGTCTGCCAGAATCGGATCGAACTCAACGCTTGCTTCGATCCGGACTCTTCAATGACCGAATTCGCCAAAATCGCTTCCGCCATAAAGATGTGGGGCTGGGGACGCACCTGGATGGTCCTCGCCGCCGTCCTTCTCTTAAAGCATGTTGTCACGTTTGACCAGGCACTCATTTTGATTTTCTTCAATGTCGGGATGGACAGATTCGTTTACGGGAAACAACCCTCGCCGCGGCCACAAAATCGCAGTTCCGCGGCCACGGCCAAGAATCGGCGGCGACCGAAACTGCTCCAGCCGATCAAAGTCCGGCCGGTTGGCGCCGACGGCGGATTGGCTGCCGCGCGGCGGCCCGAACCTCATTCCAGAAACAACGGAGCTCACCGAGAGTTGGGCGCGAGACATATCGAAAGCGCAAGCACCAATAAATGAACCCTGCTACTCACCGTTCTGTTCGGACTCCTCAGCGTCCGGTGCCTCTGCCTCCTCCTTAACAGAGTGTTTCGTGTAAGTTCCTCTCACCGACAACAGATCGGCATGGCTTGGCGGAAACACATAGTCCTGGATGAACCAGAGAGCATCGGAGGTGAGCCTGCGACCGACGGCTGCGCGCCCGTGCTCTCTTACAAATTGGCAGAAGTCATCCGAGTGTATGATCTTAGATTGCATGCCAGCGGACGCAAGCGAGACTTTAGCCATCCGCAGTCGGTCCATTTCTGAATCTCCTCGGGACGGGTGTGCAATGCCCGCGACAGGGCGTCGGGTACAATTTCTGCGGACGAACCTAGATGATGACCCATCCAGCCTCCGCCAATGTTTCAATCTGCCAGTCGACCAATTGTTAACGCCATTGCTCCGCCTCCGATCTGGATCACACAATTAACGACAGTGCCGATGGAATTTGTTGCAAATACCGGTGCAATTCAGGATAAGGAGGCCAACGATCGCGGCGATCTTGTCTGAAAACTAACGCCGTTCTTAGTTGGCTTGCTCTTCTAAAAGGCATTGGAAGAAGATCAGCTGCTCGAAAACCGTTCTCAAACGGGAGACTGGTCTGCCCAAAGCAACACGCTGATTTCTGCGCAAGTTGATTTCAGGAAAAGGGAGAGGTCGGGGTGAGGGGTAGAATTGGTTGCTCCGGTCACGGGATGTCAACGACCAAGCCTAAGCTTCGAATTGTTCCGCTGCTGAACACCGCCGATCTTTCTGGTGGACCGATAAGCTTGTCTGCTGGATTCAGCATTCGTGACGTCACGGGGCTACTCACGCCCGAGACTTTTGGCGTATTCAAGAGGACTCTGAGCGAAAAGGATCTGGAAAGGCTGCTGGCGTGGGACCTCAGCGTTGTGCACGAGTTCCGCTCGGATTTAGTCATTGGACCTGAAGAAGTCACGTCCGAGTACATGATGAGGTTCGTCATTGCGGCACTTCGTTGGCTACAGCCGACGGCGACTACCGATACATGGTTTGTCCAAGGTTTCGTGAGTCCTAAAGGTCCCGTTAAGGTTCAGACCTTTTCTGCGCAGGCAGGTGCCGCCATCACGGTGCCCCAGTTCGCCTCACGACCTCAGCATATATTTCTGGAAGATTTTGAGACCCGGTGCGGCTTGGCAAACCCACACGCATTCGGCGGAGTTTCTGTCTTTCTTCCCGAATTCGAACGCATCGTGCAGGATATGACCGCCGGGCGGGACTCGTATATTCCAATAGTCATGGCTACGCGGCTATCAGAACAAGCTTATCTTGATTTCGATCCGCGCCTCCGACTCCTGAAGCGCGTGATGGCGTTGGAGGCGCTATTCTCTAGCGACACGACTTACGGGAAGAAGGCGCTTGTTCCCCGTGTCCCGAAGTTCATCGGTAGCTCCACACCAATCTATGCGGGAACTAATGCACCGTACACGGTCGCTACAACGATCGACGACCTGCTGACGCTGCGCAATAAATTCGCACATGGCGACGTTGTGCCGGCTGCGTTCCTAGCCACACCTGCCGACCCCTCAGTGGCCTCGACTAATGTGAAGTCGTATGCGGACATCTTACGAGAGGCCTCGACAACCATGGTTCGGGCGTGCATGCTGAAAATTCTTCAAGACGGACTGATCAATATTTTTTCAGACAAGACCAAGATGGAACAAATGTTCTAAGTGGCTGATGATGGCGCCGCAGCTTTGGAGTCGAAAGCGAGAGATTGCCGCCCGCGGGCGCTGCTTCCGCGCCTTCGTCGTATGGATTTTTGTCGTCTGACTTTGTCGCCGCAGCCATCGCGTCGATCTCATCCGGCGCTCCCGTTAGAGAGAGCCGCGTGGTCAGGGCATGGACCGCAGATTCGGGTAATCTGAGCTATCTTGTCCTTGTTCGAGTACCCCATCTTATCGTTCACCCTACTATCTTCCGCCAATGCGGTGGGTACGACATCTACCCGGATACGCCCTTCATTGAGGGCGGCCACCGTGATGGTTATGGCGCGCCTCTCGATCAGCGGCATGAGTTCGATGAACATGTAGTTCTCCTCCTTTGCGACTTAGCAACCGCAACTAATCGTTGACATTTCCAGACCCGGTGCCTATCTTTATCCCGTTCGGCGGAGCGAAGGATGAAGCGGTTTCCTAGCTTCTCATCCGAGGGGGTCTTCTACCCGCCGATTTCCCCAAAGGTCAAAGTGTGTTTGGAATGTGGGCATCGAAAGAACATGCACGCGAAGGGCTTCCTCGATTGGCCACTGGAATGTGGAGGACTGTATGTTCAACCCCCTCGGAAGAGCTATGCGAGCAGTTTTGCTGGCGTTCGTCGTTGTTCTGACTCCGCTTTTAGCGGCTAGTCAAACATGTGGGACAGATCCGAACACGGCACACAACAAGATCAAGTACTCGACGTACTTCTACAGCAAACCACAGGATGCTGCTCAATGTTCCATGCGAGTGGTCAACGACCGGATTGTCGTTGCGGATTCGATCTCCAATCCCGGTGTGGCTTGTCCAGATATGTTCTCCTGGAAACTCTTCGCAGATGTAATCACACAAGAATTCTGGAAGAACTGGGCCTCGGACCAAGAAACCTGGCCCGGAGTGCAATGTCCCAATGGCGATCGAGCGTGCAAACAGACGACACCGCTGCCGATGTGCCGTGCCGGTCAGAAAGGAACTAGTTGCTGCGACCCCGATGCGGCCAGCAATCCCGGCTACGAGGACGCGAACTACCCGTTCAAGTCTTGCCCTTATTTTCCAGGCGACCACACCGAGAAAGGCTTCGAATTGCGGCTCGCCATGCCGCCCTCCAAGGCTCACGTGCCAGCATTCGCGGCGGAGCCAGGTTTTCGGGAACTGCTGATGGCATTCAATGAACCGGGCCGGGACGTCCGCCAGACCATGGCCGAATTGGTATTCCGTAACAAACCCATGTGGGACTTCACATTTCGGAACAACTTGTACAACCAGGAAGGGATCATCCAGGTCTTCATCAACAACAGTAACAACATTAACCAGTCCGCGAATGGAGGGCCACCGTATCGAATCGACAACGCCTCAAGAGTCTCCACCGAAATCGACTACCCGATCCAGGCAATCATGATTAAGAGCAACTGGGTAAGTGAGGAAGACGCCAAACGACTCAAGATCACCGACGACCCGCCGCACGTCAAGATGGACATCAAGGGACCATACACTGACAACAATGGAACCATTTGGAAAAAGGGCCGCTATTGGCTCGTCGCGCTCCACATCTCATCCAAAGACACCCCTAATTGGATATGGGCAACTTTCGAGCACGTTGCAAACCCGGGCCGCTGTGATTTCACCGGCTGCAATGACTCCTACGGCTACTCCTCTGCCGATCCGGAAATTGGCCCAGGACAAGCGAACAACTATACGGCACCCCACGTTAAATGTGACGATTTGCCGCTAGCCAGTTTTGTTTTTGACAACGGAAACAACTACGGAAGCGGCCCGTTGGCGTCCAGCCTGGCATCTGTTTTCCACGACTTGGGGATAGGTGCCAAGGACAACGATACCGGTATGCCGAGTTCTGCGGACAAAGCGTGGCTCAACTATCGACTGAAAGGAAGTCAAGTCCAATTTGCAGACTCGATGGGGCGGCCTACTCACTTGGCGAATTCCATCACTGAAGGTGGTTTCGTGAGTTCTTCTTCGTGCATCACATGTCATGCGCGTGCTGGGACGGCTGCGGTTGGCACTCTCCCCCCTGCATTGGGTGTTTTCGTCAACGAATTGGAGGACAGCGGATACCAGCGGAGTGCCCACGGCTTACCGGTTCCCGATTGGTATCACCACAGCGGACAACCTCCGACCCTCAATGTCTTGCAGACCGACTTCATATGGGGATTTCTGAGTGCCAACTGCATTACGGACAAATGCCAACCGGCGGCGGCCGCTCCACTCCAAATGTTTGAAGAGCGGCTTCAGAAGAAGCTTGACGCGGCTCCGACAGTACGGGAACGCACTGACGCTCATTGAAATCGATCTCAGCAAGCGTCATCAGGTTCTAGCAGAGCAATCTCGGAAGGATGTCATGAACGACTACACTAATATTGTTACCAGCAAATCACTGACCCTTAAGCTCTGGCGCGGCGAGCGCATGTGCCTGCTTGGTATGGACGTCACCAACCCCGAGCCCGACTTCGTCGGCTTCTCCATCGAAGTTAAGAGCCCGGGCTCCCCCGGCTTCATCCCTTTGCGCAACCGCCTGGCTTTCTCCTATCCAGCCGCCACCGCACCGTCGACCATCGACTCCAAGCAGTTTCCTTCGCTCGAAGCCCCATTCCAAAAGTTCCGCTGGGTCCACTTCCCCCAGAACCCCCAGCCCGGAACTTACAGCTACCGCGTTACCAAACAGCACATGCCCAAGGACGGCACCCTCAAACCCGGCGACAGCGCCACCGCTAATATATCCCTCGACGCCCAAGTCTACGACTGCTTCCTCGATGTCGGTTTCACACGCGGGTACGCCTCCTCGCAGGCCTTCACTGAGAAGTTCGGTAATGCACCCAAATTCTTTCCTCCTTTGAAGCCAGCAGGCGGAGGCGCGGGCCCTGCCTTCAATAAAAGTACCGCCCCTGCGGGCGCCTATCAATGGCTCGGTTTTGAGGCATACGATCTTATCTTCGATATCCTCAAAGACGTCGCCACCGATTCCACTCTCACGCTCGACGCCTTCGCCTACGACCTCGACGAACCTGACATCATTGCTGACTTCGCCAAAATTGGTAAGCGTCTTCGCTTCATCATCGATAACAGCGGCAATCACGCTCCAGCTACCAGCGGCCCTTCCCAGGCTGCGAAAACTCTGACCAAGGCCAAGGCCAGCGTCCAGCGCATGCACTTCAAGTCCCTTCAACACAACAAGGTCTTGATCGTGAAGCGCAACGGCACTGCAGTTAAAGTCCTTTGCGGTTCCACCAACTTCAGTTTCAATGGTCTCTATCTTCAGTCCAACAATACCTTGGTCTTCGAGGGCCAGGATGCCGCCAGACTGTTCGATCAGTACTTCACCGCTGCGTGGACTAAACCCAACACCTTCCCCACGAGCGATCTCGCCACCAAGTGGCATCTCATTCAGCCCAAGGGCGCCCCTGCGGTCCAATTTTGTCTCGCACCTCACGGCAATCCCGACCTTTCACTCAACCCAGTCGCGGCGGCTATTGATCAGGCCTCGTCCTCAGTCTTCTTTGCTATCACCTTCCTGGCTCAGATCAAAACTACTGACACAGTCCGCGCAGCCGTAGACCGCCTTACCGACAAGCCCGTTTTCAGCTACGGCATTTCCGACAAATCTAAAGGTCTCAGCGTTAAGAAACCAGACGGCACTGTCGGCCTGATTGGTTGGAACTATCTCAAGAAGAGCGTCGCTCCCGCATTCGCCGCAGAGTTCAGCTCTGGCTCCGGTATCCACGAGCACAACAAGTTCGTCGTCACCGATTTCAACCTCCCCACCGCTAAGGTTTTCACGGGTTCCTCCAACCTCTCCGGAAGCGGAGAAAAAGGAAATGGCGATCACCTCATCATGATTGAAGATCCCCGCGTCGCCACTTCCTACGCCATTCAGGCCGTACTCATCTTCGACCACCTGCACTTTGCGGCTAATATGAACGCCGCCAAGAAACCGACCCAACTCGAGCTGCAGAAACCGGTCGCCATCTCGAAGGCCAAAGCGACGTGGTTTGCTCGGTACTATGAGAAAAACAGTCAGCTCGCGCGCGACCGCGAACTCTTTTCCAATTGATGTCGAGCATGGCAAGGCTATTCGGGAGCCGAGAGTAGGCAGTGTGGCGGCGCACTCACGACATACGGACCCACTTGCTTGCACCCAGATATTAGGCTGGTCAAGGTTGACCAGAGAGAGTGTGGAGATCGTTTTTGCTGTTTAAACAAGGGAGGAGGAACGTCTACACCACAGAGTCTTTTTGTTGACACTCACAATGCTTCCCGAACCAATATTAGCGGCAGCTGTCCGTCGGCCCCTCGGTGGAATTTCCATCATCGGGGGTGCCGGCTGCTCGTTCGAGGAACCGACGAACATACCACTATCCCGGCAATGCTCCCAGGACGCCTTTCGCCAACTGGTGCTAGATGGCATGCTGCTCGAAACCGATTGCCTCGACCCCACTGATCTTTCCAAACTCGCTGATGTCGTATTCGCTAAGTTTGGAACGCAGCAGGCCTTGGTGGAACGCCTTCCTATCAATCGATTCCGGTTGGCGCGAGCGAATGACGGATATCTTTTGCTCGCTGCCTTGTTCCGGGAAAGGGTAATAGCATCGTTCGTAACGCTAAATTTTGACTTGGTGGCCATCAAGGCCCTCAGTGATGTTGGAGCGATAGATGAGGTTGCTATTATCCGAGGTCCGGAGGAACATGGAAATCATCGGGCGCACAACGTGATTTTCCTTCACCGCTCGGTGGACGCCCCTGCAGATCAATGGATACTCCGAACAGACCAAATTGCCGCCGCCTGGAGAGACGGCTGGGAAGAATTGATCGCTCTCCGGGTGGTATCGAACCCAATCACAATATTCATCGGCCTTGGCACTCCTGCGGCTGTTTTGGTTGAATCGGTGTCGAAGGTTCGGGCCGCAATTCCCGGCGGCACTCACGTCTATCAAGTAGACGTAAACGATAAACAACACTCTGCATATTTCGCCGCTCTCCATCTGACTGATGATGACTATATCCAGATGGGATGGACGCAGTTCATGGAGGAACTTTCGGCGCGCATACTGGCTGAGCAGTCCCTGCAGCTAGAAAGGAGCTGCAGGGAGGCATGTGCCACAGGAGAACTCGACGACACGGATTTGAGGACAATCGTCACGCGCGTTACGGCAGCTGGCCTCCTCGCCCTTGGCGTGATACGCGCGCAATGGATGTTGAAGGCGAGTGTGTACCATCCCGCGTTGGAACCCGAGTTGCCATTCATCGCTAGCGTGCTGATCGCAGTGAGAGCGATTGAAAAGCATACTAACGGACAAGCAGTATTTCGGGATTCTGCAGTGGTCGAATTTCGAGACGGCACAAAAACTGTCGCGTCCAGCGCGTTCATCATCGCCCCCGGACAACGATGGCTTGCACTAGAACCCGCTATTCGCCGCTTGCGGCGGCGCTGGAGCGCGCAGAATCCCGCCCCAGCAAGTGTCTTCATCTGCGGGGCTTTGGGCGCTAGACCTGGAACAGCGGTGCTACCGGAGCAGTTGGTTTCCACGGAAGTGGATAATCGAGATAATATCGTCTCCCCAGCTGATACTGATCTGTACGATGTAGAAGCAGTACGAGCCAATCCGGCGTTGGCTCAGCCAAGAGTGGAGCCACAATGAATGGAGAGATCCTTAGCGAAACACAATTGTTGGCCGCAGCCGGAGAGTTATTGAAGCAGGGCGGCTACCGAGAGGTCAGTAGCGAGCGGCTTGAATCGCTCAAGTCGGACAAAGCACGTGTCTATGAGGACCAGTATGCGGTTGTTTGCCTCGTTGTGTTTCCTTCCTGGACAGAGCTCAGATCTAGATGGACAAACGTTCAGGCTGACTTTGTCGAACTGCTTTCGAAATATCTCCTTCGTGCGGACGCAAAGACATGGGATGGATACTTGGTCCTCCTTACCCCTGCCGCTGCCTTGGAACAATGGCAGGAGGCCCAGGAAATCAGGCGGGACACGACGCGAGTCAGGAAGCTCGTTGGGACCGGCGAGGATCTGCGCTCGCTAGGAGATGTTGCGACACTTGTGTCTTCACTGTTACCAATTGGCACCGCAGAGGCGGTCACCGACAAGACCGAAACCATTTGGTCGCTCGTTTACCAGAGTCTGGAAAAGAAAGGCGTTCACCGAGATACGATTCAAAGCCTGGTGAAGTCCTATGAAGAGCAGCGAAATATTATGGAAGCTTTGAAGGATTCCTTGAACACATGAGATTGGTTGAATTGCAAGTCGCCGGATTCCGAGCGTTTGGCCAGAAGCAGTCGTTTGATCTGGACGCGGACGTTGTCATCATTAATGGCGTAAATGGACAGGGAAAGACATCCTTTTTTGATGCGCTCTTGTGGGGTCTTTCAGGATTGGTGCCTCGTATTTCGATCGATACTGACGCAGTGCTATCCAAATTTTCGGACACTGGGCAAAGTGAGGTGACAATTAGGTTTCAGGACAGCCGGGGCGCCAAGTTCTTAGTTAGACGCTCGTTCGATGGACAACAGCAGAGGGTTCGATTCGAGAGCGGACAGGATGCATCCCGAGATTCTGACGCCGAAGCCAAGCTGCAAAATCTACTGTGGCCCGGCGCTAAAACGAATACAGACCCGAAGCGTGCGGTTGCGGAGGCACTCACCAGAACGGTCTACCTCCAACAAGATGTGCTACGCGAATTTCTTACCAGGGATGACGACAAATCTAGGTTCAGCTGCATTGCCGATCTGATTGGGGTTGCGCAAGTATCTGATCTGCGTGAGCAATTAGATCGTGCTCGAACTGCGTGGAGCACAATCACGAACCAGCGAGCTGCAGAGCTGGAACAACGGGAGAACAAGCTCGCCTCACTTCGGAACGATCTTCAACGTACGGAGGGAAGCCAACTGCAAGTAGTTGATGTGGCGAACTGGAATGCATGGTGGTCCAATGCGTCCAAGTGGATATCGGACATGCTCCCTCCTTCTCCGGGACAGGCCAATGACACTGCTCTCCTTGACCGGGCAATTAGAACTCTCCAATCACAGGCCAGTAATCTTCTCCGTCAAAGAGACCTAATTTACAGTTTGAAGGTCGAGATGGACCGGCATGCGGCTAAGCTTACTCGCGCTGATGTTGGCGAGCTCCGTACAAACCTCGCTAGACTCCAACAGCAAATGCAGAAGCTGCGAGAGCGAGTGACTATGGAAAGGGCGAACGAGGCAGCATTGCAGCGTAGGAGGGCGGAGTCTGCCCAACTTCGGGAGAAAATCGCACTCTTCGCCTCCCTAGCATTGCAGCTGTTAGCTGATCGGTGCCCGGTTTGCTCTCAGACTTACGATATTGAAGCTACCAAGGCACGACTGGAGACCCTTTCTAAAACTCCGTCTGAAGCGAATACTCCGGACGCCGAATTGTCTACAATGGATTTGGATATCCAGCTTCAAAATGCAGTGGAAGCGGCCGGAACGGCTGAGGCGAGACTAAGGGAGTTGGAGTTAGGCAACCAGCAGGACGAACGCTGGCTGGCGACACTCCGTTCTCAGCTTGCTCAGCTCGGGATAGAAGTCGGCGAAGATTTAACCCAGACGCTTGCTGAGTCCAGTTCTAGGCTCCAACGTGATATTTCTGTCATTGAACAACTCATCAAGGACGGGGAGCGCCTATCGCTGCTCTTACTTCGGCTGGCAGACCAATCCAAAGTGAAAGAGTTGCGAGCTCAGATCGCAAGCATTGAACAGGAAAACGCCGCAACAAAGAGCGATCTGGAGGTGCGTCGTGGCACTTGGGAACTCGCCACGAATGTCCTGGAAGCACTTCGTAAATCTGAAGACGACGTTGTGCAGTTACAGTTGGAGGAAATCAATCCTCTTCTTCAGAGAATTTACAGCAGAATTGACCCTAATCCGGTCTTTCGAACCGTGTCTCTCGTGAGCACTTTCTTGAAGGGTAGAGGCCATCTAAATCCTCAGGTGATGGACTCTGCGACAAATGCACGCTCGAACTCGCCAGAGCAGGTCCTCTCCAGCTCTCAAGTGAATGCACTGGCTCTTTCGCTGTTTGTCGCCCTCAACTTTGGATTGCCGAAACTCCCTCTCAATGCCCTTTTGATGGACGACCCTCTGCAGAGTCTTGATGAAATCAGTTTGCTGGGTGTGGCAGACTTGCTGAGAAGAGCAAAGCCCGCGCGTCAGTTACTCATCTCCACGCATGACGAGCGGTTTGTAGGGCTCTTGCAGCGAAAGCTGCGCCCCACCCAGAGTGATGAGCGAGTGCTTACGATTACTCTGTCCGGCTGGAGTCGTCGCGGCCCCGACGTTGAGATCAGCGTTGCTAAGCCAGACCTGCAGCCGATGAGAATCGCGGTATAAAGAATTCCATCGGAGGGTGCTGTTCGAGTCCCAATTCGTAGGGCTAGGCCAGCAGAATTTGGAATGTCAATAACCGCGTCTCATCCTTTACACATCCGCCTCCGCCACTGCGACACCAGTCGCCTCGGCCGAAGGAGGGATGGCGTCATCATCTGCAGACAGAGCGCGATGTGAGTCGAGAATTTCGACTCCGCGCAACCTGCGATTAATCGTGCGCGTTTTGCTATTAACCAGTTTCAAAGTGCTCTGGACGGTTCCGACCTGTTTCTCGACCCTGGCCATCAGACCACCAAACTTCTCAAACTCAACCTTGGTTGCAGCGAGCAGCTTCCAGACCTCGCTGCCCTTCTTCTGTATGGCCAAAGTACGGAAACCCATCTGCAGGCTCGTTAGCAATGCGGCAAATGTAGTGGGACCAGCCAAGCAAACGTGGTAACTCGCCTGGAGGTCATCGACTAGCCCCGGGCGCCGAACCACTTCGGCGAACAGGCCCTCTGTTGGCAGAAACATCACTGCGAAGCTCGTGGTTGTTGGGGGCACGACGTACTTCTCTTTTATTGTCTTGGCGGACGCTCGAATCACCGCCTCGAGCTTATTCCCAGCGTCTTTCATTGCTGCCTGGTCACCGCGGCTTTGCGCATCTTCCAGCCGCTCCCAAGCCTCTCGCGGAAACTTCGCGTCAACCGGAAGGAGCACTGGCTCTCCATCCTGTGTACCGGGCATTCGAATTGCATACTCGACCGACTCCTGCGAATCTTCCCGAATACGGGCGTTCGTAACGTATTGCTCTGGAGAGAGCATCTGATCCAATAAGAGGCCCAACTGCACTTCGCCGAATCCTCCGCGTGTCTTTACATTCGTTAGCACTCGTTTGAGGTCGCCGACTCCGTTCGCCAAATCCTTCATTTCTCCGAGCCCCAGCTGGACTCTGCCGAGCTGCTCGGTGACAAGTCCGAAGCTGTCGGTTAGCCGCTTTTCGAGGGTCGTATGCAGTTTTTCATCGACGGTCTGCCGCATCTGCTCAAGTTTCTCGTTGTTGCTCTCGGTTAGCTTGTCTAGCCGCAATTCAACGACTTGCCGCAATGCATCCTGCTTCTGCTCGTTCGTTGCGGAGAGTCCCTGAATTCTCCCGGTTAGATCGACCAAGCTGCCCTGCACTTTTCCGCTGAGCTCTTTGTTCGTCTCGCGGAGTTCGGATCCCAGGCGGCTGAAGTTGGTCTGGACGGAATCCTTCAGTTGCTCGCTTGTTTGCACCTGATGATCGCTGAAGTCTGTGAGCTGACCAGTCACCTGCTGTTGCAGGCCCGCGAACTTTTCCTGCATGACGTCGCGCAGCTGCTGGTCAGATTCGGTTGTGGTGTTTACAAGTCGATCGATCTGAGCCGTCACACCATCTCGGAGCTGGTTGGCCGCTGACACCTGATCGCGGCGAAACTCGGAAAGGTTGTCATTCAGTTGCCCGCCTAACCGACCCAGGTGGGTGCTCATCTCCTCACGCAACGATCGCGCCTCCGCCGCGGCTTCCTGCCGGGCCTGTTTCGAATAGGTGAGGCTGTCTTCCCGCAAAGTGCGTATATCGCCAGAAATCTTGCCCTCAAATCGTTCCGCGGAGGCGTGCAGATTCGCCAGACTGGTCAGTAACTCTGGAACGGAACTCCGCAGGTCACCCCGCCCCTTCGTCAGAAAGAGGATCACGAAGATTGCTAAGAGAACAATTTGAACGACGGCCAGAATGACGAGCAGCATGTAAGACCTCCCCGATTGATCTGAATCTACGGATTACGCACCAACAACTCAGTGATGCGGCGCACAACGGCACAATTCATGATACTCTCGATGGCGAATATAAAGCGAAACACATTTACGCCCGTAAACGGGTACGCTTGCCTTCTCGTGCCGGATTGACGGCCTTAGGAGGTTTCTTGGGACCTGTTTTCGGGAAACGCTTCTGGCCGGCCATCCGGTGCGGTAGCAGACCCGGCCCTGCAAGAATCCACTTTTATCGCGGCCTCCTCCTGCATGTGCGGCAATAGGTGCGAGTAGACATCCAGAGTGAATGCAGCACTCGCATGACCGAGCTGCTCAGCAACGACCTTGGGCGGCACGCCAGCAGATAGAGCAAGCGTCGCGGCCGTGTGGCGTAAGTCGTAAAGTCGGATGATGGGCAATCCGTTCTGGCCGAGAATTGCCTTGAACCTTTTTGCCAACTTGTCAGAGTAGATGGGGCCACCAGCCGGAGAGGTGAAGACCAGCTCCGGATTGTCAGGCCGGCTACATCCGCTCCGGCGGATCGTTCTTGCCTGCAGATTCTTAAGTGTTTCGAGCACCCAATCCTGAAACTTAATAATGCGGCGGCTGCGGGCTCGTTTAGTCTCAGCAAAACGCCACCCTCCACTGACTTTCTCGAGCGTGCGCACAACGCTAACCGTTCCGCGAACCCAATCAATATCCTGCCATTTCAGCGCCAAGTATTCGCTTGGCCGCATGCCGGTGGTGAGAGCGACTGCAAAAACCGGCCCGTAGTGAGTCTTGAGTGCCGCCGACAGGAATGCCCTGGACTGCTCTGCACCGAGAACCCGCATCTCCCGTCGTCGAAGCCGGGGTAGCTGGGCGCCGTCGGTGGGATCCTGCGCCAGGAGTCGCCACCGGATGGCTTGGCGGATGGCAGAGCGAAGAACAGAATGGGTGTAGCGAACAGTGCGAGCCGACAGACCGCGGGCGATCATTTTCTGATATGCGCTCTGCACGTCGAGCGGGGTGATTGCGGACAGAATTCGTTCGCCGAGCACAGGTCGGATGTAGCGCCGTAACAAGCTCTTGTAACTCTCATAGCTCTTGTCGCGAAGTTTTGGTTTAGCGGCGGTCTCGAGCCATCGATCAAGGAACTCTCCGAGCGTGACCTTGACTCCCTCCACGTTTCGGCCCAGATCACGTTCTCGCAGCACCTTATTAAGGTAGGACTGGGCCTGCCGGACGGGACCGTGCACGGTGCGGCTGAGGTAGCGTCGCAGGCGGGTTTCGCGGTCACGGCCGAGGAATACGCGGACGAGCCAGCGGTGTCGCCCCCGCCCCACGATTTGTCCCGTCTTACGAGCCAACGAAAATACCTCCCGAAAATCTGGCACACCGCTGGCACACTGGCGGCGCCGACGATGCTGCAACTGCAATCACTTAGGGGAGGGGTTGGGTGAGGGGCAATCAGTCATCCCTTTGGGAAAAATAGAGGGACGACGACTGCTTGATTGGGCTACTCTTCGTCTTCGACCATGCCGGCTAGGCGGTTCCCGGT
>Ga0302326_10004888_pt1 | contig 30805 bp, 19 predicted proteins | sample Palsa_T0_3_FD_202264 | JGI IMG/M metagenome (GOLD analysis project Ga0302326, IMG submission 202264) | Peat permafrost microbial communities from Stordalen Mire near Abisko, Sweden - Palsa_T0_3 | ecosystem: Environmental > Terrestrial > Soil > Palsa > Peat permafrost | place: Sweden: Abisko... | reverse complement strand
GGTCAGGGCGGGCGCTGCCGCTGGTTGAGTCGGCTGCGTCGGAGACGTCGATGAGGTGGGCGAGGACGCTGGTGCGCTCGATGTGTTTGAGGAACTGGACGCCGAGGCCGGCGCCGAGGTGCGCGCCTTCGATGAGGCCCGGCATGTCGGCTACGGTGAAGGATTTTTCGTAGGGAGCGTCGCCGACCTGGACGACGCCGAGGTTGGGTTCGAGGGTGGTGAAGGCGTAGTTGGCGATCTTGGGGCGGGCGGCGGAGAGGCGCGAGATGAGCGTGGACTTGCCGACGTTGGGATAGCCTACGAGGCCGACGTCGGCGAGGAGGCGGAGCTCGAGGCGATAGTTGTGGGCATCGCCGAGGCGGCCGAGCTCATGTTCGCGGGGAGCCTGGTGCGTGGAGGTGGCGAAGTGCTGGTTACCGCGGCCGCCGCGACCGCCGCGGGCGATGACGATCTCGTCGTCGGGGTGGGTGAAGTCGTGGACGATCTCGCCGGTGTCGTCGTCGTAGAGGACGGTGCCGACGGGAACTTTGAGGACGGTGTGCTCGCCGGCGGCGCCGGACATGTTGGAGCCGAGGCCGTGGCCGCCGCGCTCGGACTTCCATTCGGGGTTGAAGCGGAAGTGGACGAGGGTGTTGTGGGAGAGCGAGGAGCGCATGAGGATGTCGCCGCCGTGGCCGCCGTCGCCGCCGGAGGGGCCGCCGCGGGGAACAAATTTTTCGCGGCGGAAGGCCATGCAGCCATTGCCGCCGTCGCCGGCTTTTATGCGGATTCGAGCTTCATCGATGAACATTAACTAGCCTCATATCAAAGTTTACAGAATGGAGGGGGGTTGGGCGGTTTCCGCACAGAAATGGCAGGAGATGAGGCGGCGAGGGCGAAAATTACAGCTCGTTCACAGGATTTCCATCGTCGGTCGCGTACCTTAAAGACAATCACCCATCACGCTGGCGAATCGAGCCGTCGGCTGTCTTGTTTGCGGGCAAGCGCGTCAAGGCTTTTTATTGATCAACCCCCTTGGGGAACGCTCCTGGGAGATCGTCGCGGCACCGGGCTGAACGCCGGGCAGCAGAGTGAATCTCAGGACTACGTGGCAACACAATTTCAGGAGGAACCGAATGTTAAGGATACGTGTTTCGCACAAGCTTATGGCTTGGTGCGCAGCTGCGGTATGTGGATTTGCGGGCTTGACGGCGAATGGCCAGTCGACGACGCAGGGTGGCATTGCAGGAACGGTAGAAGACGCGACCAATGCGATGGTCCCCGGGGCTGCCATCACGATTCATAATGACGGGACCAATGCGGAGCAGCATCTGACGGCGGACAGCAGCGGCTACTTCAAGGCTCCGTTGTTGGAGCCGGGTACTTACACGGTGACGATCTCGGCGTCGGGGTTTGGCGACTTCAAGTCGAGCGCAGTGATTGTGCAGGTAGGACAGGTTACAAGTCTGGAGCCGCACTTGAAGGTTGGCGCGGCGAATCAGACGGTTGAGGTTTCGGCGGAGACTCCGTTGGTGAATTTGGACTCGCCGGACTTTTCGTCCAATCTGAACAAGCAGGCCCTGGATAATATCCCGATCAACAACCGCCGCTGGTCGAGTCTTGCGATGACGACGCCGGGTGTGGTGTCGGACTCGAATGGATTTGGACTTGTAAGCGTTCGCGGCATCAGCCCGATTCTGAATAACGTGCTGATCGACGGCGCGGATGACAACCAGGCGTATTACTCGGAAGAGCGTGGACGAACGCGTGAGGCGTATTCAACGTCAGCGAGCGCGGTGCGCGAGTTTGCGGTGAACACAGGCGTGTATGGCGCAGAGTATGGCCGGGCGGCGGGCGCGGTGATCAACTCGGTGACCACGAGCGGCAGCAACCAGTTGCATGGCGAGGCGTACTTCTACGATCGCGAGAGCAATTGGAACGCTTACAATTCTTTCAGCAAGATCACCCCAATTACACAGAATCCCGCGGGAGGGTTTACTGTCGGGACGCCGGTGCCGTTGAAGCCTGAAGACCTGCGCAAGATCTACGGCTTCACGGTCGACGGCGCAATTATCAAGAACAAACTGTTCTGGGTGTACACCTTCGATCAGCATCACCGCACCTTCCCTGGTGTAGCGATTCCTGAAAATGCACAAACTTTTTATACGCTGCCGAATGCGACGCTCGCGCCGGGTGCAAGCTGTAGCCAGACGACTGGCTACTTATCAGGTGATACCAATTCTGTGGATCAGCAAGTATGCTTGCTGGCAGCCCGGCAGGGGATCAGCTATGCGCAGGCGGCAACGGATTGGGACAACGGCATTAGCGGTCTGAATAGCGACCTCGGAACCGTTCCTCGTGTTGGCGACCAAGAGATTAATACGCCGAAGCTTGATTGGCAGATCAATAGCAAGGAACATGTCAGTTTCCTTTATCACCGTCTGCGTTGGGACTCACCCGGCGGTGTGCAAACGGCGGCCACGGACGACTATGGCGTCGATACCTGGGGCAATGACTTCGTGAAACTGGATTACGGTGTGGCCAAACTGACCAGCCTGATATCAACGAACATTAGCAATGAGTTGCTGTATCAGTATGGGCGCGAGCTGAATAACGAAAGCCAGCAGCCTTACAGTGCTTACACGTTGGCGAATCTCGTCGGAAGCGGAAACTCGGCGGGCAATATTCCAGAGGTATCGATTGATACGAGCGTCTATGCGAACATCGGTTCTCCCTATTACTCCTACCGCAAGGCGCTGCCGGATGAACGCAAGTGGCAGGTCGCGGATGTGCTGCACTACAACCGCGGCAATCACACCTTCACCTTCGGTGGCGATGTGGTTCACAATTACGACCTGATCAACAATACCTATGAGAGCAATGGGGATTACAGCTACAGCTATCTCGGTACGTACTTCAATGATTTATTGAACAAGACCGCTGGCACGTCGAACTCTACCTGCGGTTCCTCTTCATCTCAGACCTCCACTTCCACCACGACTGCGGCGCAGGCCGTGGGTAAGCTACCCTGCTACGCGAATTTTTACCAAGGATTCGGAAATCCAGTTTTTGCGATTAGCACGCTGGACTACAGCGGGTTTGCGCAGGACAACTGGAAGGTGTCTCCGCGGCTAACTCTAGAACTTGGCGTGCGTTATGACTACGAGTTCTTGCCGTCGCCGGTACCCAACCTCATTAGTGCGACAACGGGGTTCACGCCGTATGCGCAATTGAGCAATCACCCGAGTGACAAGAACAATATTGGGCCGCGTGTCGGCTTCTCTTACGACGCTTTCGGAGATGGGAAGACGGTGGTGCGCGGGGGATATGGCATGTTCTATGGCCGTGTCACCAATGGTGTTCTGCTAAATGTTCTGCTGAACACGGGTAGCCCGAATGGGCAGTACACAACGACGTATAAAAATACTTACTATTGCAATGGAACGACGGTTGCTTGTACTGGCAGCAACACGCTGTCAGGTTCCGGTCCGCTGCTTCCGAACATCGTTGAAGCAGGTGCGGCACCGAAGCCTAGTTCGTACTTTCTTGCCAAGAATCTTCAGAATCCGATGGTGCATGAGTACGATCTGATCGTTCAGCAGCAGATGGGACGAGGCACGGTGTTCTCTGTCAGTTATCTCGGAGCGATGGGCAGGGAACTGCCTAACTTCCTTGATCTGAACCTGGATCCGACAACAGTCACGCCGACAACCATCACGCTTCAGCCATACAGCGCCAGCCTTCCTTCGTTGGGGCCTGCAGTGAAACTTAATACAACATTTGTTGTGCCGACCTACACCAAATACGGTAACCAGGCTCTGTTTGGATCGGTTGCCACTGCATACCAGTCGATCACGGAGGTAACGAGCAACATTAATTCCAGCTACAACGCAGCGGTGTTTGAAATTCAGAACCGCTCGATCCGCAACCTGCAGTTTGACTTCAACTACACGTGGTCTCACGCGCTGGACTTCAACCAGAATGCTACGACAACCATTACGGGGAATAACTGGTACGATCCGTATTCCAACCCGCGTGTCAATTACGGCAACTCCAGCTATAACGTGCCCAACCGGTTTGTTGGGTATGCTCTCTACAAACTGCCAGGACTCAGTGGGCACAGTTGGTACACCTATCTTAGCAATGGATGGAGCGTGAGTACGTCGTTCCAGATGCAGAGTGGGTTGCCTTATAGCGCTAATGTAAGCAACTTTGCTGGCAATGGCATTGTTTCCGATTGGAATGGATCGGGTGGATTGTCAATCATTCCGGGGCTTGGCATCAATACGTACAAGACGCCTCGCAAGATCGTGGACGATCTCCGTGTGCAGAAGGAGTTTACGTTCGCGGGCAAATACAACCTACAGTTCATGGCGAACATGTTCAACGTGGCCAACCATCAGAACATCGATGGAGTGGGTACGACAGCGTACAAGCTGGCAAGTACGGGTGCTACGACGGGTACGGCTACCTTCCAGGCGCCTACCTTCCAGGTGGCAACGAGCAGTAACAACAGTGGTTTCCTCTATACTCCGCGGCAGATTGAGATTGCGGTTCGCCTGAGTTTCTAGCCTCAGTTTCTAAAACGGACGAGATGAATTGAAAGGGCGATGGCTTCGGCTGTCGCCCTGTTTTTTGTGCAGAAGTGCTAATTCGAGGCCGGCCGTTCGCTAAAAGCGTGCAAATAAGTTGCCATTTACAGGACAGACATGATGTACAGTCATAGTATTCAAAGACCTTGTACCTACCTGAGCGGGATAATGTGCATTTCGGCGCATAGACCTTTCTGCTTTCAGACGAGAGTCGGCACCTATTAAACGCTACCGATACGGCATGTATCGAGGCCAGCTGTATTCACCTCCAGGAGAGTCAGACCTATGCGCAAACTTCTTTCTGTGCTGTTGTTTTGTTGCCTTCTAACCTCGGGTTTGGTAGCGAGGGCGCAGCAGACCTTAGGTTCGCTGAACGGAACAGTGCTCGACAGCTCGGGTGCGGCGGTTCCGGGGTCGACGGTGACGGCGACGGACGCGGCGATCGGCGTGACGCGCACGACGAAGGCGCAGTCGAATGGATTTTTCCAGATATTCAACTTGCCGGTGGGCACGTATTCGGTGACAGCAACGCATGAAGGCTTCGAGAAGACGGAGCTGGCAGGCGTCGAGGTACAGGAAGCCGGAGCGAAGACGTTAAATCTGGCGCTCAAGGCGGGTAACTTTGCCGACTCGGTGACGGTGACGGCGACACCGCTGCTGAATGCGACCGACGATACCAATGGATACACGCTGGACAAGGCGCAGATTGCATTGACGCCGTTGGCAACGGGCAGCTTTACGCAGCTGGCGGTGCTGAGCCCGGGCGTGAGCGCGGAGTTGCTTAGCAACCTGGATACGAACTCGGGCCTGGGCAACCAGCCGATCTGGGCCAATGGCCAGCGCGATACGTCGAACACGTTCCAGGTGAATGGTGTGGACGCTACCAATCTCTTCAACGGCAAGAGCTCGAGCGGATCGAACTCGCAGCGGTATGCGTTCAACATTGGGCAAAGTTCTGCGGTGGGTGGCGCGGCTGGCATCGGCACGTCGGTGTATGGCTCGAACGGAAACAGTTTGCCTTCACCTCCTCCGGAGTTTTTGCAGGAGTTGCGTGTGAACACGTCGATGTATGACGCGCAGCAGGGTGCGACGAGCGGCGCGCAGATCGATGCGAACACCAATAGCGGAACGAACAACTTTCATGGCCAGGTGTACGGGTCGTTTGCGAACAACTCGCTGAACGCTTCGCCGTTCTTCTTCAATCAGCAGGCGCAGCTTGCGACGATTGGTGTTGGCGCGTTTCCGGCGAACCTGGCGAATCCGGCACTGCACCGCTGGTCGACGGGTTTCACGCTGGGTGGACCGATCGTGAAGGACAAGCTGTTCTTCTTTGTCGCCTATCAGCATCGGTATAACAGTGATCAATCGACGGGCCTCTCGCAGATGACGGTGCCGGAGGGTCTGACGGACGATCGTTCGACCGCCGGTCTCGAGGCTGCGGCGAACTCGTGGGCGGGTAGCGGCAATTTCACGGGCGCGATCGGCCCCATCGCCTCTGCGTTAATGAATGCCAAGCTGCCGAACGGGCAATACCTGATTCCATCGAACCAGGCGCCGGGCCAAGCGCCCCAGTATGGTGTGCCGAACGTAACGCTGCTGGGCACGTCCACGCTGGTCGCCGACCAAGCGAACGTCGCGGTGGATTACGACGTCACCAAGACGGATCGTCTATCGGCAAAGTATTACTACCAGAATGATCCGGTGAATAAGCCCTATGGGTTTTCGCAGACGGGTGGCTTTCCTGTGACGCAGAACAATGGTGCGCAGGTCTTTGCCCTCGACAATACGATTACGCTCGGAGCGAAGATCAACTGGGAGCAACGGCTGGGCTGGGATCGCATGGGCTCGTATAGCTTCTTCCGGCAAACGCTGCCGCCGGACCCAACGCTGGGCTTGAACTACGGTGTTGCTTCGGTGGGCTCGCCGGGAGAATATGCGCCAGGGTTATCTGGACTCGATCTAGAAGAGTTCGCGTATGACAATGAGGATGCCCCCTCGCTGACAACCGGCCCGTATAGCGCGTTTGTCAACACTGGGTACTACCAAAACCGGATTAACCCTTCGACCAACGTGATCTTCGCGCTTGGCAAACATACGATCGTCGCGGGCGGTGGATACAGCTATACGCAGCTCAACATCAAAAATAATCGCCAGGGCATCGCGCAGACCAAGACGAAGAACTTCGAGACGTTCCTGGAAGACCAGGCACACGGATCTGCGATTCTCGAGTCGACGGCCAATGGACGGAATAACTCAAACCGCTACTATCGCTCCAACGAGATTGCCATGTATGTGCAAGACAAGTGGCAGATACTGCCGAGTCTGAGCATCACGGGTGGGGTCCGTTACGACTACCACGGCGGCCTCACCGAGAAGTATGGCAACATGTTCAACTTCGACCCGGCTAAGTACGACGTTACGGGGACTGTGGCTACGGGCTTCGATGTGGCCGATGCAGGCTTCGTGATCGCGGGCAATAACAAGTATGATCCGACTCCCGGAACGAGCAATTCAACGCTCACCGGCCGCCAATGGGGCATCTCGCCACGCCTGGGATTTGCGTGGTCGCCGAAGTTTCTTAATAACAAGGTCGTGGTAAACGGTGGCGCCGGCATGTACTACGATCGCGGCGAACTGTTCACGTATCTGTCGCAGCCGGCGGGTAGCGGCAATGGCGGACCGTTTGGTGTGACGGAGTCGTCTCCGCTGGCGAGCTACATCATCGGTACCGGGACATCGCTGTCCGATCCGATTGGCGCAGCTTATGGCGCTGCGCCGCCGCCATCGTCGGATCCGTCTGTTATCACCACGGCACTGCGGCAGACGCTTGGCGTCGGACCGCAGGAAGCCTACGGATTTTCCGGGTCAGCTCACAAAGCGTTTGGACAGAACTGCAGCGGTCTCGACAATCAGGCAAATTACCTTGACTGCCCGGATGCGCTGAACTTTGGAGCGTACGACAAGAATAACGTGCTGCCGTACACGATCAACTTTGCGCTGAACATTCAGTGGCAGCCGACGAACGATCTTGCGGTCACCATTGGCTACAGCGGCAATCGCGGACGGCATTCCATTATTCCGATTCCGTTCAATGAGCCTGGGCTGGCGACACCTTCGAACCCGATCCACGGAGAGACGGCCACCTACGGGTTTGAGGTCCTGAACCAGAACAAATTTGGCGACGAATACGATGACTATTCACCGATCGGCAGCGAGCCGTGGAACTCCGAGGACGGCGGCAATGCGGACTTCCGCGCGCCGTACATTGGGTTCAGCCCCAATGCTGCGCTGTTCCAATCAGTTGGCTCGTCGGCGTACGATTCCCTGCAGTTGCATGTGGAGAAGCGGCTCTCGCACCACTTCCAGGCGGGTGTGAGCTACACATGGGGTCATGCGCTGGACGAGCAGAGCGATATCGGGCTGTTCTTCACGGGCAACAACCCGAATGATCTGCATCAGTCGTACGCGTCGTCGGACTTCGATCGCACGCACACGTTCACCGCGAATTTCCAGGTGCTGGTGCCTAACTTCGCTGCGCAACATTCCGTCTTGTCGTACTTCACCAACGACTGGAGCTTGACCGGCATTGGCGTGGTGCAGAGCGGCGAACCGTATTCTCTGTATGAGTTCTACGGTGCCGTGGGCAGCGCCTATTTTGGAGATTTTCCAACGCTGATGAACCCGGTGCTGCCGATCGCGAATCCAAAGGCGGCGAAGACATCTGGCCTGACGGGCAATCCGGGCGACTTCCGCGGTACGGGGGGCGATTACATCCCGACGATCAATCCGAGTGACATTGCGATCAATTACATTGCGCCGGGCAACAAGGGTGTCCCAACGGCGGCGCAGGGTAATGAAGGCGATCCGGTGGATATCTACGAAACGGATTTCGCTCCGGAAAACCAGCGCAACATTTTCCGTCAGGCGATGCAGGAGCGCCTGGATATCTCGTTCCGCAAGAACTTCCATGTGAGTGACCGGGTGACGATCCAGTACGAGTTCAATATCTTCAACCTGTTCAATACGACCAGCATGGACGTTCCGCAGAACCAGACGCAGATTCGCCAGGCGTCGGCTTGCTCCAACACAGCGATCCAGAACGCGCTCCCGCCGGCTAACGACGGGTACGGCTACAACTGCCAGCCGGGAACGTACTATTACGTCAATTACGGCCAGATTGTTACCAGTCCTAACACGGACGACCAGCAGTCGGCACTGACGAATCTGGATCAGAAACCGATCTTCAACGGTTCTGGTAAGACAACCACGATTCCGACAACGCTGAATCCTGGCCAAGGAGCTTGCACCACGTACAACGCCGATCTTAGCGGGACGTGCCCGAACAATGGCGCGAACTTTGGATCGGTTACGGGTACGATTGGCGGTAACCGGGCTATTACGATGGCGCTGCATGTAACGTTCTGACGCGGCTTCAAAGCGGTAAACGGGTGGCAGCTTGGGCTGCCACCCATTTTCTTGGGTGGGGAGGGCGCGTTCGTCAAGGCAGATGAGTTCGGTGACGGTGGTCTGATTCCCGAAATGGGAATGATGGCTCGCTTCCCATATTGGTCGCAGTTCGTTAGGCTCGAAGTACACGGGATTTTGCAGCTTAGGACTCCACCGAATGGGTTGGTATGGAGACTGCGGAATCTCCTGGTTAGACTCGACGGATTTCGTCGATTGTTTTGATCGCCTGCCTGCCTGCGGCGGTCACACCTGTTCGGTCACTCCCCTCTGCGTATCAGGAGCTCCGGCCTTCCCCGGAGCGGAGTTCGGCTGTGGTTTTTCTGGCTCGCTCGGTGGCGGCTTCGGCTGCACGGTCCAAGCAAAAACTTGCTCGTCGTTGTCACGTGTGTTGTCACGTGCGTGGAATGTTGCGCGGGCATGCAGCGGTGCGTACGCATGGCTGGGCGCGGTGGTTGCTGGTTGTGGGTGTGACGGCAATGAGTGGGCGGGCGTGGGCGCAGGGGCCGGTGGACGGTGCGATTCGGGGGCACGTTTCGGCGGTGTGCGGGTCGTACTCGCATCAACATCCGCAACGCTGCGCGGCTGGGGATGTGCGGGTGCATCTGACGTCGCCGGACCAAGGGGTGGAACGCGATGTGGATGCCGATAGCGAGGGAGACTTTCTGCTGCTGCGGTTGCCGCCGGGGGAGTATGAGCTGAGCGCGACGTCGCGGTTGGAGGGTGGGCAAGGGGTTGGCGGTATTGCTGTGGCACGGCTGGATCTGGAAGGGGGAGATTTTGATGAGGTGACGTTGACGCTGGGGGCGCCGCGGCCGAGTGTGCAGGGAAGTGTACCGGGCTTGTCGCTGACTGGATTCGGTGGCAAATCGTACGATCCGGCGTCGCTTGACCTGGCGAAACAACTGGACTCGCTGCCGCTGGAATCGCGGCGGTGGGAGGATTTGGTTGAGCTGGACTCGGAGGCGAGTGAGGAGACTTCGGCGACGCAGACGGTTGAGAGTGCTAGTGATGATGACAACGATCCAGCAAGCCGGGTGAGTGCGCGAGATGGGGCGGCGGCTACGGGGATGAGTTATGCGGGACTGTCGTCGACGCAGGGGGAGTTTTCGCTGGATGGGTTATCGGGCGACCAGAGCTTTCGTTCGGGGCCGAGGGGATCGGCGACGGGAGGCGCGAGTTCGGGGGCGAGCTATAACCAGGGATCGGTGAAGAGCTTTCGGGTGTTGCCGCGAAATTTCTCGGCGCAGTATGGGATGGTGGGCGGCATGGCGGTGGTGTCGCGGGCGGCGAGCTCGGTGCTGCATGGAGACGCGTTCGTTCGGGCGCGCGAGAGTGCATGGGCGGCAACGAATCCGTTCTCGATTGTTACGAGCTACAACGATGGGGTGGTGACGAGCGATGCGGTGAAACCCGAGGGATCGCAATTGCTGTTTGGTGGGGCGGTTGGGGTGCCGCTGGGGAGAAGCAGCGGGGGAAAGTCGCGGCGGCGGCGTTCGCGATTTGAGAGGGCGGTGGAGGGGAGCGAGCCGCTTTCGCTGTTTGCTTCGGTGGAGGCGTTGCTGCATGAGGATCACATTGTTTCGAGTCCGGCGACGGCGAATTTTTACAACTTGTCGGATGATCAGATGGCGCTGCTGGCGAATCGTGGCGTGGATGGGGCGGCGAGGAATGCGGCACTGAATTACCTGGAAAGCCTGACGGGAACGACGGAGCGGCAGGCGTACCGGGTGATGGGGACGGTGAGGATGGATGCGTCGCCGACGGTGAGGGACCATGTGACGGCGAGCTACGCGGGCAACCGGTTTGATTCGCCGTCGGGTGCGGCGCTGGGACAGGCGTCGGATGCGGTGGTGGCGCGGGGTATGGGAAGCCTCGGCGATAGCGTGGTGCATGTGGATGTGGGGAGTGGGCGGTGGTTGCATCAATTTTCGAAGCGCCTGAACAACGAGGTGCGGGGGCAGGTTGCGCATGATCTGGACTACGAGACTCCACATGCGCCGCTGCCGCAGGAGCCGGCGATTGGGCCGAACGGGTATGCACCTCAGGTGTCGATTGCGCCGAATGGATTTTCGTTTGGGACGCCGTCGAGTTTGGCGCCGGGAGCGGCGGGTGGGCGAAATGCGTATCCGGACGAGACGCGATTTGAGCTGGCAGATACGCTGCAGTGGCATGTGGGGCGGCATGTGCTGATGGCTGGTGCGGACTGGAGCCGGATCCATGATCGCATCGACACGCTGAGCGCAGAGGAGGGTGCGTTCAGCTATGACAGTGGGACGACGAACGGCAAGGATGGCGGGTTGGTGGATTGGATTACGGACTACACGTTCAGCGTGCATGCGTATCCCAATGGAGCTTGTCCGAGCATTGTGGCGACGGTGCACTACTTCTGCTTTCGCAGTTTCACACAGAGCTTTGGAACGACGCAGACGGAGTTTGTGACACACAATGTTGCTGGCTTTGTGGAGGATGCAGTGCGGTTGCGTAGCAATCTTTCTGTGACGCTGGGACTGCGTTACGACTACACGCTGCTGCCGAAGCCGCAGACGGCGAATCCGCTGCTGGATGCGGACATTGCTGCGGTCGGTGGGACGATTCATGGGGCTACCGGCACGTTTCCGGAGGATCGGAATAATTTTGGACCGCGGTTGGCGGTGGTTTGGGCTCCGAGTGAGGTGTGGGGTTTGCCCAAGCGATGGCAGCCGAAGCGTGGGCAGATGTTCGTGGTGCGGCTGGGCTACGGAGTGTTTTACAGCCATATTGCGGGAGGGACGGTGCGGGCGGCGCTGGTGGATACGGCACTGCCTGCGACGACGACGCATATTCGGATACGGCCGACGACTGAAACGGATTGCCCACAGATAACGGTGGTGCAGCAGGGGTTCGGATATCCGTGCGACTACATTACGGCGCCGCCGGCGGCGGTTGCGGAGACGACTTCTGCAACGGTGTTTGCTAGCAATTACAGAGTGCCGATGGTGCAGCGCGGGGAGCTTGCGGTGGAGCGGATGTTGGGACATCGCACGAGTGTGCGGCTGAGCTACGCGATGGCGATGGCGGTGCAGTTGCCGGGGGCGACGGACATTAATATTTCGCCGTCGCCGGGGATGGTGAGTTATGAGCTGCAGAGTGTGGATGGCGGGCTGAACCGGTACAAGGGCCTGCAGGAGGGTGAGACGTTTGCGGTGCCGTTGTATGATCAGCGGCCGATTGCAAACGTTGGGCCGGTGACGGCGCTGGTGTCGAATGCGAATGCAACGTATCACGCGTTCACGGCGGAGACGCAGGTGCATGGAGTGCGGTGGGGTGGGCTGCGGGAAATGGAACTGCGCGGGAGTTATACATTTTCGCGGTCGATCGATTACGCGCCGCAGACGTCGGCGACGCCGTTGCTGGACGGGCAGTTTGATCCGTTTCGGAATGGCTATGACAAGGGGCTTTCGAACCAGCAATTTCCGCAGCGGTTTGCGGGGACGATGGCGCTTCCGCTGCATGAGCGGAGGGGGCCGAAGGCGGTGCGGCTCGTGCTGGATGGGTGGCGGGTGTCGGCGATTGGGACGGCGGGCAGTGGGGCGCCTTATAGCTACAAAATTTTTGGTGGAACGTATTTGACTGGGGGGCGCGAGTCGATCAACGGGTCGGGAGGAGCGACGTACCTGCCGACGATCGGCCGGAATACACTGCGGCTGGCGCCGCGGGGGAAGGTGGATCTGCGGTTGGGGCGAGAGGTGAAGCTGGGACGTGAGATGCATTTGAATGTCTTTGCCGAGGCGTTCAACTTATTCAATGCAAAGAACATTGCGAGCGTGGAGACGCGGGCGTTCCAGCTGGGGACGGCGAATACGATTGGGAATTCGACGGCAACCGGGCCTACGCCGCTGATATTTCAGGATGCGGCGGCGATTGCGACCGAGGGGCTGACGACGGAGGCGCCGTTTGGGACGCCGAACTCGTCGACGACGGGGACGAGCCGGGAGCGGCAAATTGAGCTGGGGGTGCGGCTGCAGTTCTGACAGGGAAGTGTCGGATGGAGACAATTGGTGGCGCAGGGGGCGGGTAACGGCATAGTATCCCGGTAGATAAGTCCCCGGGAGTGTGGACCATGAACCTGCTGGAGTTGATCGGTCACCATGGGTATGCGGTGACATCGATCGTGGTGTTCAGCGCGTGTTGCGGTCTGCCGCTGCCCTTGTCGGTGGTGTTGTTGGCGGCGGGGGCTGCGGCGCATGGTGGGTCGTTAAATCTCGGGTTGGTGATTCTATGCGCGTGGAGTGCGGCGCTGGCGGGCGATCTGATCATGTACCTGGGGGGACGGTATACGGGGTGGTGGCTGCTGACGAATATCTGCAAGTTCAGCATGAACCAGGAGGCGTGCGTGTTCGGGTCAGCGCAACAGTTCTACAAGCGCGGGTCTAAAGCGCTGCTGGTGGCGAAGTTTGTGCCGGGATTGGCGGAGGTGTCGTCGGTGCTGGCGGGCAGCCTGAGTATGCGGCCGCGCAGATTTCTGATGCTGGATGGACTGGGGATTTTGGCGTACGTGACGGCATGGAGCGTCGCGGGGTTTTTGTTTGCGCGGTACCTGCGTGTGGCGATCGCATGGGTAGAACGCGTGGGTCATCTGACGGCGGCCATGTTGGGTGGAATCGTTGTGCTGTACGTGCTGTGGGTGGTCTTAAGCCTGCTGCGCGAGACCAGACTTCCGAAAGTGGAGAAGATCGCGGCGAAGGACCTGCGTAGCCATCTGCAGACGGTGACGCAGGATAAGTTGCTGATTATTGCGGATGTGCGTTCGCGGGGATATTACGATCCCGGCATGCAGCGGATCAAGAACTCGATTCGCGTGGACCCGGGGCGGATAAGGGAGGATCTGGAGGTGTTGCAGGAGTTCATGTTGCCGCAGCCGGACTGCGAGATCTATCTTTACTGCTCGTGCGCGCACGAGGCGACGAGCATGCGCGTGGCGCGGATGCTGCAAAGGGAAAACTGTACGACCAAGGTGATTCGGGGTGGGCTGAAGGCGTGGGTGAAGGCGGGGGGGCCGGTGGAACCGGTACCGCACGATGACGTGGAGCACCTGCCTCGCTTCGATTGAGGGGGTTGGTCGAGAGGACTCAAGCGGATAGACGGCAAGCTATAAGAAACAGGCGGTTGCGCTGAGCTGGCAGCGGAGGGGTATGCCGCGGCTGGCGGGAGATGCATCCAACGGGTAGCATCGATATATACACACAAGGCCCCCTGGGAGTTGTAACGATGAACCTGCTGAACGTGATCGCTCACCATGGGTACGCGGTGACGTCGATCGCGCTGTTTGCTGCTTGTTGCGGTTTGCCGATGCCGCTTTCGGTGGTGCTGCTGACGGCCGGTGCCGCGGCGCATGGTGGGTCGCTGAACATTGGAATCGTGATTCTGTGCGCGGCGAGTTCGGCGCTGCTGGGCGACACGCTGATGTATCTGGGCGGACGCTACACAGGGTGGTGGATGCTGACCAATATCTGCAGGTTCAGCATGAATCCCGAACTATGCGTGTTCGCGTCGGCGCGGCAGTTTTACAAGCGCGGGCCGCGTGCGCTGATGGTTGCGAAATTTATACCGGGGCTGGCGACGGTGTCGGCGATTTTGGCCGGCAGTCTTAACATGCGGTTGCGGCGGTTTCTGACCATGGACGGCGTGGGTGTGCTGCTTTATGTGAGCGCGTGGAGCCTGTGCGGCTTCGTTTTTGCACCCTTTCTGCGGGTGGTGATTGGGTGGGTGCAGCGGTTGGCACACTTCACAGCGGCCACGGTGTCGGCGATACTTTTGCTATACGTGCTGTGGCTAGTGTTGAGTGCGTTGCGCGAGTCGCGGCTTTCGGCGGTGGAGAAGGTTGCGGCGGAAGATTTGTTCGAGATGATGCGCACGGCGACGCATGATCGGCTGCTGATTATTGCGGATGTGCGCTCGCACGGGTATTACGACCCGGGCATGCAGCGGATCAAGAACTCGATACGCGTGGAGCCGAGCCGGCTGAAGGAAGAGCTGGAGGCATTGCGGGAGTTCATGCAGCCGGAGTGCGAGATTTATCTGTATTGCTCGTGCGCGCATGAGGCGACGAGCGTGCGTGTGGCGCGGATGCTGGAGAAAGAGAACTGCGCGACCAAGGTAATTCGCGGAGGGATGAAGGCGTGGGTGAAGGCAGGTGGGCCGACCGAGCCGGTGCCGTTGGGTGACGTGGAGCATCTGCCGCGGTTTGAGTAGGGCGGGTGGAGGATCGTAATGGTCGATCATGCAGGCGGGCTATAATTTCGCGTGGCTTCTACGGACACCGTCGAAGAAAATATTGATAGACCCTGGGCATGGTGGCAACGCGCATTGTTTCGGTTTGCAGCGTTGTTCTGGGGCTATTGTTGTCTGTTCAATCCGATTGTGCTTTCGCAGCTTACATCGCTTGGGTCCTGGATGAACCGGTGGATCCTGCCGTGGACGGTCTTTGCGTTGCTGCGGCCGCCTGAAATGCTCGAGGGCTGGTTTGCGACCCACGTGTTCTACCTGACCGGCGTTGCGGCGAGTCGTCATCCTACAGGCTCGGGTGACACGGCGCTGGACTGGATTGGGATGCTGGCGTTACTCGTAGTTGCGGTGGTGGGAGCAGCAATCTGGAGCGCAATCGCAGAGTGGGGAATTGCACGGCGCGGATGGCGAAGGGAGTATCGAACGCTGTACGCATGGTTGCTGCTGGCGGTGCGCTTTACCCTGGTAAGTATTCTGTTTGCCTATGGAATCTCGAAGGTCTTCGATTTGCAGTTCTCGCCGCCAGGCGTCCACGTGCTGAACGAGCGATATGGCGATTCGTCGCCGATGGAACTGATGTGGACGTTTGTGGGTTTCTCTGTGCCTTACACAATTTTTTCGGGCTTGGTTGAGGTGATACCGGCGGTTCTCTTGTTGTTTCGCCGGGCCGCGGTATTGGGGGCGTTGATGGCTGTTGCCGTCATGCTCAACGTAGCCTTGTTGAACTTCTGCTACGACGTTCCGGTGAAGCTGTACTCCAGTTTGTATGTTCTGATGGCGCTGTTCGTTTTGCTGCCGGATGTGCGGTCGTTGTTTCAATTCTTCCTTCGGCGCGGTGATGCACGACTCAGTGGTGTCTGGGTCAGGCTTCCGAAACGCAAGTCGCTCAGGGTGGCGGGGTACTGCGTAGGGGTCCTGGTGATTGGTCATCTGCTGTATATGCAGGTGAGTGCTGACGCTAAGCAATGGAGTCAGAGGAGAGCGAGCACGCCTGCGACGAACACTGGATATCCACTGATGAACAGGGGGTTTCACTGGGTCCAGGAGTATCCGTATAGCCAGTAACGCTAGACGAGTTTGGCGAGGGCGGTGATGAGGCTGGTGTGGGGAAGGCCGTCGGCGTAGGTTTTTAGGATGAGGGAGCGCATGAAGGGGAGGCGCATGGCTTTGAAGCCGCGCTCGGGTTGGGCGTAGAAGGCGCGGGCGGCGCGGTGGGAGAAGGCTAACGTTTTTTGCAGCGGGGCGAGATGGCGGGCGTAGGCGGCGGCTATCGCGTTGGGCTGATCGCTGAGATCGCAGGCTCGGAGGTCGCATTCGAGGATGGCAGCGGCGGCGGCCTGACCGCTGACGATGGCGGAGTGGATGCCTTCGCCGGTGAGCGGGTCGACGAGGCCGGCAGCGTCGCCGACGAGGAGGACGCGGCCATGGGGAACGTAGGTGTGGCCGCCCATGCCGAGTTGCTGGCCGGTGATGTGGGTGAGAGTGGTGACGCCGAGCTTTTGCTGGGCATAGTCGAAGAGCAAAGCGCGGGTGACTTGCCTGAGGTTAGCGTTTTGGGATCCAACCTTATCCGAGGGTGGAGTTGCGGGCGAAGAAGGGGCACCTGGATTTTTGGCTGGGGCGAAGGCGCCTACGCCGAGGTTGATGTGGTCGGCCTTGGGGAAGAGCCAGCCGTAGCCGCCGGGGAGCGGGGCGAAGTCGAAGACGAGGTCGTGAGGGGCGGCGCCATTGGGGAGGGTTGCCGGGAGGTCGGTGTAGGGGATGGTGGCTTCGAGCGCGAAGCCGTCGTCCTGCACGGACGGCGAGAGGGCTTCGCCGTGGCTGTCCTGACGTTGCATTCTGCGGGTCTGGCCGTTGGAGCCGTCGGCGCCGATGAGGATGGTGGCGCGGAGAGTTTCGAGGCCAAGGGGGGTGGCGACGTCCAGCTCGATGGAATCGGGGAGCTCGCGGACGGCGACGATGCTGCGGATCTTGCGCAGCTCGATACTGCCGCCCTGGCGTGCGGCGAGGAGCGTTTGCTGGAGGCAGAAGTCGTCGAAGCGCTCGCGCACGGCCATGGCGCAGATGGGATTGCGGGTCTTCACTCTGACGTCGGGGTCGGTGGTGTCGGAGCCGCCTTGTTGGAGGACAATCTCGTGGCAGACGCGCTCGACGACGGGGTCGACGGAGTAGCGGAGGGCTTTGAGGGTCTTGCGGGTGAGGCCGCAGGCGCAGGGTTTGTGGCGCGGGAAGCTGCGCTTGTCGAGCAGGATGACGTGCTTGCCGGCCTGTGCGAGGTCATAGGCGGCGGCGCAGCCAGCGGGTCCTGCCCCGGCGATGAGGATGTCAACTTCGCGAATCATTGTTTGGTAGGAGTTTAGTCCTGAATGGTGTGGACTGCGAACCTGCTGGGTGTCAGGCAATGCGCACGGATGCAGACAGTGTCATCATGGCGACGGGAAAGCCACCATCATTTCACGCCGGACGGGCCGCCGAGCGGTTGACCCTCAGGCCGGACTTAGCAGCAACGCAGAGATCCTTTGAAGGATGTTCTGCGTTGCTTCGTATCTCCATGCATTTCGTGGTGCGTTCGGCGCCTGGCGCCGGCTTCAAAAAGCGCCTCTTTCCGCCGATCACTCATCTCCGAAATTGCAGCAACCGCTCAGACCGCGAGAGCCTCGGAGCGTGTGGCCTGGAGGCCTACCGCTTCGGCGAGGAGGGAGTAGCTGCGCTTGCGGGCCTGGTGGTCGTGGGTGATGGTGTTGATGATGATTTCTTTTAGGTTGAGTTCGGCGGCGAGGTTGCGGAGTTGGGCGGCTACCTTGTCGGGGGTTCCGGTGAAGTAGGTGGGCCACTCGTTGTCTTCGGGGGAATCGAAGCTGCCGGCGGTGAAGGGGATGAGGGGATTGGGTGCGGAGGGCAGGGCTTCGAGCTCGCGGAGAGCGTCTTCGGGGGCGGCGACGGGGCGGCGATCGTCCATGCGGATGCGGCGTTGGAGGAGGCGGACGGAGGCGTGGAGGCGCTCGGCTTCGGCGTCGGTGTCGGCGGCGATGACGCCGATGGCGAGGGTGGCTTCGGGGGCAGAGCGGTCGGGGCTGGGCTGGAAGTTGGCTTGGTAGTACTCGATCGCGCGGCGGGTTTGAATGGGCGAGAAGAAGTGGGCGAAGGCGTAGGGGAGGCCTTGCTGCGCGGCGGTGACGGCGGACCACATGGAGGAGCCGAGCAGCCAGATATCGGGCGCGCCGGGGGCGTCGGGGGCAACGCGGATGCGGGCGAAGGGATGATTGGGGCCAAGGAGATCAGGGAAGCGCTCGGGGTGGAGGAAGGCGCGGAGCTCGGCTAGCTGTTGGGGGAAGTCATCGGGCACGGCGGACTTGCGGTCGCGGCGCAGGGCGAAGGCTTCGAGCTGGCCACCGCCGGGAGCGCGGCCGATGCCGAGATCAATGCGGTTGGGAAACATGGCGTGGAGAGTGCGAAAGACTTCAGCGACTTTGAGTGGCGAGTAGTGCGGGAGCATGATGCCGCCGGTGCCGACGCGGATGTGCGTGGTCTCGGCGGCGGAGCGGGCGACGAGGAGCTCGGGCGCAGTGGAGGCGAGGAGATCCATGGCATGGTGCTCGGAGTACCAGAGGCGCGTGTAGCCGAGCTGGTCGACGTGGCGAGCGAGGTCGAGCGAGTTGGCCAGGGCCTGGGAGGGCGTGGAGCCGGCAGGGACGGGGGATTGGTCGAGAACGGAGAGGCGAAGAGGGAATTGGCTGGCGGAAGTGCCCATGAATCTTAGATGATGGGGAACACGTTTCGGATGGGATGATGTAAAGGGGTCTGGCGGATGGGCGAGGTTTGTGAAACATTCGCGCTGGCAGGGCGTCCAATCCTGCATTGGATGGGCGAGAAGGTCTTTTGTAAAGGCGACTTTGGAGGCGGCCTTGAGAGTTTGGTTGAAGGCTTCGCGGATGAGTAGACAGTGCGTGGCGGGAGTCGCGGCGGCGATGCTGCTGTGCGCCGGTGCGCTGCACTCGCAGGACCCGGAGCCACTGAGCGCGTTGCGGCATGGACCGTTGGTGGTGTGGTACCTGGCGGCGTCGACGCGACCGCCGCAGTCTAACCTGAATGCCATCGCCGCTCTGCACAATGCGACGCCGTTGAACTATACCGAGAAGACGACGGGCACGTTTGGACAGAACGCCTCTACGTTTGGACAGAATGCGGCAAGCTATGGCGTGGATGCGGATAGTCCGACCATCAGCACGCCTCCGATACCACCGGATCAGAACGCGACGACCGCGAAGCCGAACGGCATTGGGTATCAACAGAAAGATTTGAGCAACTTCGGACAGAATGCAGCGGGGTACGGGACGAACGCGAGCAACTACGGGCAGAATGGGAGCACTGCCGGCCAGAACGCAGGGAGCTATGGAACGGCGTCGAGCAACTATGGAACGGCGGCCAGCAATGTGGGGCAGAATGCTTCGGACTTCGGAGCTACGAATGGCAGTGGTGCGCCGGTGCAGGTAGCAAATGCCGCAGCGCCGATGCAGCAGGGGCCGTTGAGAAATGCGCAGGCGGAGCAGGTGAAGGAGGGTTTGCGGGAGGCCTTCCCTGATCTGCAGATGCGGTTCATCGCGGTCGATCCGGACCAGCTGAAGCCGAGGCTGATGGCGGCGCGCGGGACAATTGATTATCCAGATGTGCTGCTGGGAACATTGCCGGCCGCGTGGTGGAGTGGGATGGACACGGACTTTGGACTGTCGATGTTGCAGCCAGCGGTGTTCTATCCGAACGGCGTTACGGATAACTCGGAGGGTGAGCCGGAAGTTGCGATTCTGATGCATGCGCCGCATATGCAGGCGGCGCGCGCCTTTGCGCTGTGGATGAGCGAACCGATGTCGGACTGCCCGGGCTGCGTGCAGGCGAGTCTTGGAGGCAAAGAGGCGAGTGCTGCGGCGGTAGCGAAGACTGCCATGGAGCGGCTGCTCAACGGCGTGCCGCTCGGCGATGCGGCCGATGCGGATCTGGTGATGGACTCTTCGCGGAGTGTGCGGAGGATGCTGGCGATTATGGGCAGCGCTTCAGGCAACACGGGGAGCAACACGGCGGCGCCGAATGACGGTGTGCATGTGCAGGTGGCGGAAGCTTCGGCGAACGGCGGCCTGGCGGCGGTTGCGCTGCGCGTGGTGGTGTCGTCGCCGGGGGTGTATGGTGTGGCGCATCCGTTGGTGGTGCTGCGCGCAGGAAGAGATGGGCAGTGGAAGGTGCTGCAGATGTCGCTCGACTTGCCGCAGAACGAGCAGTCCAATGTGCGCCAGGCGCTGATGGTAAGCGCTCCGCCGAACGTTGCAGAGCAGAGTGCTGGAGTGAAGGGCATTGCGCAGGCTTCGCCGCAGGATGGGCAGAACGTACCGCAGATTCCGCAGCTGGTATGGGATAACCGTGGCGGCGCGGGATTGCAGGTGGTGGAATGGCAGCGCGGAGAGGGCGGCGCGTGGTCTGATGCGCGGTTGTATCTGGTGGAGGATCGCAATCCGACGCTGCGTACGCAAGTGCTGGCCGAGTTCGCTAATGCTAATGGGCGCTATCGATGGAGAGTGTGGAGTGTGGGGGCGCATGGTGCGGTGGAGATCAGTCCGTGGCGCACGTTTCGGCTGATGCAGTAAGTACGGCGACCGGGAGATTGCCGCGCGATCCGCTATGCTCGAAGGGTGAGTGTGCATCCACAGAATGTTGCTTCGCCGTTGCTGGCCACGCCATTGCTTTCGGTGAAAGACCTGCGCATTGCGTTTTCGACGCAGGAGGCGGTGTGTGGGATCTCGTTCGAGATTGCGGCCGGAGAGACGCTGGGGCTGGTGGGTGAGTCGGGATCGGGAAAGTCTGCGACGTCGCTCGCGCTGCTGCGGCTGCTGCCGGCGAGTGCGACAGTTGGCGGTGAGGTTAAGTTTGCGCGAGCCGATGGCGCGGTGGAGGAGCTGCTGAGCCTGCCCGAAGAGGCGATGCGGCGGCATCGTGGGCAATCGATTGCGATGATCTTCCAGGAGCCGATGACGGCACTGAACCCAGTGATGAAGGTGGGGCGGCAGATTGCGGAGGCGCTGCTGGCGCATGCTCCGCGAACGTCGCGAGCAGAGGTGCGGGCGCGGGTGCTGGCGGCGATGCGCGAGGTGGCGCTGCCGGATCCGGAGCGGCGGATGGAAGATTATCCACACCAGTTTTCCGGCGGCCAGAGGCAGAGGATCGTGATTGCGATGGCGCTGATTTGTAAACCGCGGCTGTTGATTGCGGATGAGCCGACGACTGCGCTCGATGTGACGGTGCAGGCGCAGATATTGGAGCTCCTGAAGACGCTGAAGCACGAGCACAACCTGTCGATGCTATTCATTTCGCATGATCTGGCGGTGGTGGCGCAGGTGGCGGATCGCGTGGCGGTGATGCGGCACGGCGAGATTGTGGAGCAGGGGAGCGTCGTCCAGGTGCTGACGCGGCCTCAGCATGACTACACACGTAACCTTCTGGCTTCGGCGCCGACGATGCACACCGTGCGCGAGCTTCCCCTTGCTACGATGGTGCGGTCTGGCGTCTAATCATTTGCGGACCGGCTGTTTTTTACCTTTAGACTGGCTGTTTATGCGCGCGCTCGTGATTTCGGACATTCACGGAAATCTGCAGGCTCTTGAAGCAGTGCTGAGAGTAGCGCGCAGTCGCATCGGTGGAGGGTTCGATGAGCTGTGGAACCTGGGCGATGTGGTGGGATACGGAGCTCGGCCGAATGAAGTGATTGACATGCTGCGGACGCTCGAGACCGAGCGATCGATTCATGTGCGGGGCAATCATGATCGCGTGTGCTGCGGGTTGAGCAGCTCACAAGGGTTCAATCCGATCGCGGCCGCTGCTGCCGGGTGGACGCGGCAAAATCTGCGGCCGGACAATCGAGAATGGCTGCGCGGCCTGCCGATGGGACCTATCCAGGCAACGGAGCGCGCGCTGTGCGCACACGGTTCGCCGCTGCATGAGGATCAGTACATCGCCTCAATGCGTGACGCGTGGACGCCTTTGCAACGCATGCCGTCGGAGCTTGCTTTCTTTGGGCACACGCATCTGCAAGGCAGCTTTTCGCGATACGAGGAAGACTGGGCGGAGAATTATCCTGAGTATGACCCTGACAACAGCGACGGCGTTGAGCAGTACACGATGGAGGTGCCGGTGGGCTCGCGGCATTTGATCAATCCCGGCGCGGTCGGGCAGCCGAGGGATGGAGACTGGCGCGCCGCGTTTGCGATCTACGATGAGGCGCTGGCGAAGGTGACGTTCTTCCGCACGCCGTATGATGTAGCCGAATCGCAAACAGCGATTCGTGACGCGCATTTGCCGGAGCGGCTGGCGGTGAGGCTGAGCGCGGGGCGATAAGGACAGGGGACAGGGAATAGAGTGTAGAGGATAGAGAAGACGACGTTTTCCCTATCCTCTACACTCTATCCCCTGTACTTAAAAGAACCTGCCGATGGTGAAGATCAGTTTGCGCTCATCGTTCGTTCCAAGGGCAGGACCGAAGGAGATGAGGCCGAGGGGCGTCTCGACGAAGAGGCCGAAGTAAACGTCCTGCCGGGTGAGGGTGGAAGCGTCGGGCGCGCGCATCTGTCCGGCCTCGTAAAAGCCGCCGACGTAGAGGCTGCTGCTAAGCGGGGCGGGTAGAGATTTGATGCGGCGCAGATAGCCGGGCGTGACCAGGAAATAGTCCGTGCCGCGATATTGATCGATAGCGCTTGCGCTGAGGCGCAACGGTCCGCCAAGGGTGAAGCGGAAGGGTTGGGCGACATCGCGATTCAACATCGTCCCGCCCTCCATGTTCATCAGCAGGACATTCGTCTTGCTGAAGGTATAGGAGAAGGAAAACTGGCTGACGAACTGTGGCGCGCTGGGGCTATTGGGCGTTGTGTAGAGATAGCCGGCGTCGGTCTGTGAGCGAATTCCGAATCGTGGAATCAGCGCGTGATCCCGCGAGTCATAGATGTACTGCAGACGTGCGGTCTGGGCGTTGCCGCGATAGTCGGGCATGCTCTCGGGGCCCGTGGTGACGTACCAGCGCACGTTCTCAAGCTGCCAGCCTGCGCGAATCTCCTGTGTGCGTCCATCGCTCCAGCCGACGTCTGCACCGCCTCCGGCGCTCTGGTCAAGCCACTCCGATAGCCGCGTGTTGCCGCTATAGATGTAGTACGGCGTGCGGGTGAGGTTGCCACGAGGCGCGACAAAGAATCCAGCCCAGTTGATCTTTCGGTAGTACTCGGTTTGAACACGCGAGGAGAAGCCGAAATCGATGTGCGTCCGCCACTCGGATCCATAGCCGCCCAGGTCCTGGTAGAGCAGGATGGTATTTACGGTGGCACGCGTAACGCCGCTGGTCTGCGCCTCGAGATTGAATCCTGCTATGAGGAAAGGTGGGCCGGTTGGCTTGTCTTTCACGGTGATGAGGAGGATGGGCCTGCCTCGTACGTTGCGATCATAGCCGACGGTGTAATCCGCGTCATAGCGACCGTCGCTGCGTAGCTGCGCGAGCAGGGCGACGACGCGATCGGTGTCCATGGGCTCATCGACGAGTGGAGCGAAGAGGCGTTCAGCGGCAGCCTTGACCGCAGCGTTGGAGGCGTCGACTTCCACACGCAGGATGTTGCCTGGAGGTCCGTGCAGGCGGGCGTTGCGCTGCGCCAGATATTGCTGCCATTCGTCTTCGGACAGTGAGTACTTGAGCAGGGTAGCCTTATTGGCTTCGGCGGCAGCGTAGCCGCGCTCAGCAAGCTGATAGACCTTGTTATAGCTGCCCGCATTGAAGCCGTTGACGTCGGGCGTGACGACAACGTTCGCCAGTTTTCGATCGCGCTCTTCATTGACCTCGATACCCACGGCAAAGGCACGCTGCAGAACGCCGAGGATGTTGTTGAGATCGCCGTTGCCAACGGGTGCGAGATCGAGGCTCACCGCCAGCACGACGTTCGCGCCCATGGCTTTTACCTGGGGCGTGGGAAGGTTTTCGAGGATCGCACCATCTACATAATCATGGCCATCCATCTCGAACGGTTTGAAAACCCCGGGAATGGATGCTGACGCGAGGACGGCGTCGCGCAGGGAGCCGCGTGCGAAAGTAACGGTCTTGGCGTCGGTAAGGTCTGTCGCCTGGCAGCGAAAGGGGATGGGTAAATTGTTGAAGTCTACGGCATCGTTGTAGCGCAGGAACTGCTTTTCAAGCAGCTCGTTGAGACCGGCCTCGGTGAGAAGGCTGTTGCGGAACCCGACGCCGTGCTTGAGCCCAACCGTGATACCGCTGGGAACGTCGTGGCTGTCTTCGCGGCGACGAAAGCTTTGCGCGGTATAGGCCTGGTCGATGCGAAAGACCGAGTTGATGGAATCCTCGGTGAGGATCTGCTTCATCTCTTCCGGCGTGTGGCCGGTGGCGTAAAGCGCTGAGATGATGGAACCCATGCTGGTGCCGGCGATGACATCGACAGGAATATGGTGGTCTTCAAACCACTGGAGGACGCCGATCTCGCTCATGGCCGGCGCACCGCCTCCGCCGAGTGCGAGACCGATGACAGGACGATTAGTGGGAAGGTTCTTTGGAGGAACGGAAGGATCGAGTGGGCCGAGTGCAAGCCGTGTGGCGCTGGCTGCTTCTTCGCCGCTTTGGGCGGGAGCCTGGTTGCTTTGTGGATTCTGCTCTGACTCTTTGCCCGTTGGATCGGGCTTCTTTACTGGATGGTTGGCGTCTGCCTGCTTTGCTGCTTGTTCGGGAGTGGTGGGGGGTTGCGTTACCGTTTGTGCTCGAGACGGCGGCGATAGGAAGAGGGCTGCAACCAGGAGCGTCGAGCTCAACACCGCCGCGTGACGAGTCATGGGTCTACGTGGTTCAGGCGCAGAGTGGTTTGATCGTGCACGCAGTTCCATTCGGCCACCCATCCGTTCCAATGGTGTTCGAAGCGAGATCGATGTCCCGCTCAACTACCTGTTTAGCATAGGTGGTTGGACGCTGAAGGAGCTTGCCTGGATGAATGGCAGGACGACTGAGATGGTTCCTTATCGGACGTAGTCTTGAAACAGATCAGGAAACTGTTGCTCGAGCGCTGCGATCTTCGGGATGTCGCAGACCTGGATGTAGGGATTGTGCGGATTCTTGATGGCGTAGTCCTGGTGATAGTCCTCGCCCGCGTAGAAAGCGACGAGCGGCGTGATCTGGGTGACGATCGGCTTCGGGAAGATGTGCGCCGCGTCTAGTTGTTGTACGTATGCCTGTGCAATCTCATGCTGCGACTCATCGGTATAGAAGATGGCCGAGCGATAGCTGGTGCCAACATCCGCGCCCTGGCGATTTAGCTGTGTCGGGTCATGCACGACGGAGAAGAACACGCGTAGCAAGGTGCCGTAGCTGACGATTGCAGGATCGTAGAGGATCTCGATGGCCTCGGCGTGGCCTGTACCTTCGCCGCATACCGTGCGGTAGTTGGCGGTTTCGGCGGAGCCACCTGAATAGCCGACGATGGTTTGCTCGACACCCTTCACGCGTTGGAAGACGGACTGCACGCCCCAGAAACATCCGCCAGCGAAGACGGCCTTCTCGCGGTGTCGCGAGGGCCATCCGCCGGCTGGTGCAGTGGTGTCGTGAAGCGGAAGTGGAACGGGTTGTTTCGATGCCATCGTCTTGAGTCCTCCAACGGGATTTCCACAATTGCACAGATAGCGATTACCGAACAGTCAAGCAATCGTTATGGCCACGCGTGCGATGGAGGACTTCTCTCCGTCACTTCGCATTGGACGCTTGCTCGAGTTGGAATGACGCTTAAGCTGCAAACTGAGGTGCTGTTGCAATGTGAACCAACCTAGTTAACTCGACCTCATCCCACACTTGAAGTGTTAGTAATCCCTAAGGGATTTGAGTTACTCGATGGCGCGATCGAAGTTACTTTGCGCAATCGTTGAGCATTACTTTGCTTCGCATCTCGTAACCACTGATCGAGAACTTTGGTTGAATGCTTTAGCCCGGAGGCCAATGCATCTGCCTTCCTCCCAATAGATGCAGATGCAGATGATCTACGGTTTGTCCGCCGTCGGGACCGGTGTTGATCACCAAGCGGAAACCGTTGTCGAGGTGTTGCTGTTGCGCGACTTTATTGGCTGCCTGAAAGAGTTCGCTGAGAAGTTCGGCTTCAGTTGGAGATGTATGTGCAAGTGAAGCGAAGTGTTGCTTGGGGATGATCAACAGGTGTACGGGTGCCTGTGGATTAATGTCTGGGAAGGCGAGCACATGGTCGTTTTCATAGAGGCGCGTGACCGGGATCACATCGCTGGCGATCTTGCAGAAGAGGCAATCGGAGTTTGTAGCCATGTGCGAATGCTAAACCTGCGCGGCTACTTCTTGAAATACTTGGGTTCCATTCCGGGAATCCACGGGTTGTAGGCTTTTCCAAACGCGGCGCGGCGCCCGATGGAGGGATGGGAGTAGGTCCAGAATTCGTAAAGCGGGCTGGGGTTTGGGTCGGCGAAGGAGGTCTTGCCGAGAGCGTTGAAGGCGCCTACGGCAGTGGCTTGCGGATCGGCGACAAGTCCGTGGACAGCCTCCTGGCCGTAGACGTCGGCGGCATGCTCATGCATTCGGCTATAGGCGCTCTCCACTGGCTCGAGCAGAATTCCAAAAAGAGAAAAGGCGAGCAGCAAAACGGCGAGGGCGGCCCAGTCATTTTGCGAGCTGATACCCCAGCGAATGCCAAACCTGCGGAGGGCAGCTCGCACGAAAACGAAGCCGAGGTAGAACGTGACGAAGAGGATGGCGAAGGTGAAGACGACGGTGCTGCCGATGTGGCCAAGGACGTAATGGCCGGATTCGTGGCCGAAGACGAGGACGATTTCGTCGGGCGTCATTTTGGCGATGGTGGTATCCCATACGACAACGCGCTTGCTGGCACCGAAGCCTTCGACGTCGGCGTTGAGCGTGGTGAGCTTGGCGCTGGCCTTCATGAGAAACATGCGTTCGGGCGGGATGTTCATGTGGCCCTTCTCGACGACCTGCTCGAGTTGCGCGACGAGGGCTGGGTTGGTTTGTTGGAGGGGCTGGTACTTGAAGAAGATCGGCTCGATGTAGGGCGCGACGAAGATGCCGAAGAGGACGATGGGAATGGAGACGCACCAGAAGGCGAACCACCAGCCGCGCGGGAGCTTGCGGATAATCCAGAAGAGCAGCATGAGCAGAAGGCCGCCGATGATCCAGGCGAGAGCGAAGGCCTTGGCCTGGTCGCCAAACCAGCTGGGCCAGCTTTGGACAGAGAGGCCGTACTGGAGCGAGAGATGTTGTGCGTAGAGATCGATAGGAAGGCTGAGGATGGTGCTTGCGAGGAGATAGAGCAGAAGGAAGACGTATCCCTGTGCCCAGCGATTGCCGCTCACACTCACGGCGGTGTTGCGCATCCAGGCGATGGCGCCGAAGCTGAGCAGCAGCAACAGGCTAAGGATTTCCCAGGCCTCATTGCCAAAATGCAGGGTTTCGTGCACAGTGCTGAGGTGTTGCGCCTTGGCGAGATCCGAGGGGCTGAGCGAGTAGTCGGGGATGTTGCCGTGGGGTGGTGCGGCGGCGAGTTCCTGAGCGGCATAGACGTTGGCGGCGTGCTCGGCCGCGGTTTCGCGGGTGCAGCCTGTGAGGCCAACGGCGAGAACAAGGAACATACAGGCGGCAAACAACGGGGGCAAACGACGCAGGCTCATGGAGTTCCTTGCTGGCGATTTCTGATGGCTCAAGTTTGCACGTTTGTAGCCAAGCGGGCAAGGTTCCTCGTCTCAAGGATTACCGGGTGTGATGGCGTGTCCCTGAGCAGTAAGGCGGGGCAATTCGTTACACTCAGAGCATATCGCGCTCGATGATGCGTACAGACTGAAAGTTGATACCTCCTTGACCTCACCCGGTTCGCCCCGCCCCGTTGTAATTCGTCTCGACTTCCGGCAAAGATTGTTTCGGCACGCTGTATTCGTTAGCCTTTGCGCTCCGGCGCTCGTCCTCGTTCCGACGGTATTGGCGCAGGGCGCGAGTCCCGTTCAAGGCTCTGCTGCCGCGCAGCAACCACCGCTGATGGATGCGATGGCAACGGAGCTGCGTCGCGCGTTCGCGGAGCTTGGCAGTGCAATCGAACCTGTGGCATCCAGCGTGGCGAAGGTGGGGGAAAGACTTCCGCCGCAGAAGCCGTACTTTATCAGCTACTCGGTGGCCGATGCGGAGAGTGTCACGATCACGTCGCAGTATGGCGCGATTATGAACTCGAATGAGACCCATGAGCGGACCGCGGATGTGCAGGTGCGGATAGGATCGCCGGCGCAGGACAACACGCACGACGCGCATCGCACGAGCGCTTTGACGACGATGGCGCTGCCGTTGACGGACGATCGCGCGGCGATTGAACGGACGCTTTGGTATGCAACCAATCGCGGTTATGGCAAGGCGCTCGACGCACTGGAGAAGGTGAAGACGGAGCAGCAGGTGCGCGCGCGCGAAGAGGATTCGTCGCCTGACTTTACGATTGAGCGGCCGCAGGTAGATATCCTGCCGCCGGAGCCGCCGCTTAGCGTGGATCGCAGCGCATGGGAGTCGCGGCTGCGCGAGATCTCCGGGGTGTTTCGGCAGTATCCCAATATTTTTTATGACACGGCGGTGCTGCAGGCTACGCATGAGACCGATTATTTTGTGTCGAGCGACGGGACGAAGGTAGCGGCGCCGAACCATGTGGCGCGGTTGATTGTCGCTGCACGAACGCGCGCGTCGGATGGCATGGACATGTTCCGCGATGAGACGTTCGAAGCGGACTCGGCGGGGCACCTTCCTGACCAGGCGGAGGTCATGGCAAAGACACAGGCGATGGCGAAGGGACTGAATGATCTGAGGACTGCACCGATCACGGAACCTTACAACGGGCCGGCGATCCTCTCCGGTCGCGCGGCTGCGGTTTTCTTTCACGAGGTGCTGGGGCATCGGCTGGAGGGGCAGCGGCAGCGCGGCGATGAAGAGGGCGAGACGTTTACCAAGCTGCTGGGAAAGCCAATTCTGCCTGAGTTTCTTTCCGTCGCGGACGATCCCACGCTGACGCAATACAACGGCTCTCCGCTGAGCGGTCATTATCTCTTCGATGACGAAGGCCAGCCGGCGCAACGGGTGCAACTGGTTCAGGACGGCGTGCTGCAGACGTTTCTGATGTCGCGGCTGCCGATTGCGGGATTCGCAAACTCCAATGGGCACGGCAGGGCGGAGACGGGCAAGATGCCGACGGGGCGACAAGGGAATTTAATTGTGACGTCGACCAAGGCCGTGAGCGATGCCAAGCTGCGGCAGATGCTGAAGGACGCGGCGCGCAAGCAGGGCAAGACCTATGGGCTGTATTTCGAGGACATCAGCTCGGGATTTGCGGTGACGACGCGGCGGTCGCCACAGGCGTTCCAGGTGATTCCGCTGGTGGTGTATCGCGTGTATGTGGATGGGCGGCCGGATGAGTTGGTGCGCGGTGTGTCGATTGTGGGAACGCCACAGGCTGCGCTGCGCAGCATCGTCGCGACCGATGATCAGCCGCAGATCTTCAACGGACTGTGCGGAGCGGAGTCGGGCACGATCCCGGTGAGTGCGGTGGCGCCGGCGATGCTGGTCTCGCAGATCGAGACGCAGCGGCAGGCGCAGGGAACGGCGCGGCCACCGATTGTTCCGCCGCCACCATTGGATGAAGCGGCGAATTCGACGAGCTCGCCGAAGGGAGGTCGCTGATGAAACTCCGCGCCCTACTGCTTCTTCCCGTGTTCGGTTCATTGGCTCTGGCGGAGGTACCGCAGCCTGCCGATCCGATTCTTGCAGCTATGCAACAGGAGCTGGCGCGCGAGAAATCCGACCTGGTGATTCCCGGCATGCTGCGGCCGTACTTCATCCAGTATCGGCTGGAGGACATCCATACCTACGACGCAATCGCCAGCTATGGCGCACTCACGCGCGAAACGGAGAGCCATCAGCGCGTGGTGCGTGTTGAGGTGCGCATTGGCAGCGAGATTTCGGACTCGAGCTCTGCGCGCGGCGATGGATCACTGGAACTCGCCCCGGCAGATGGCGATCCGGCGGTGCTGAAGTACGCGCTGTGGTCCGCAACCGACGACGCCTACAAGAATGCGCTGCGTGCCTATGCGACCAAGCAGGCGACGTTGAAGACGTTCCAGAGCGCCCCCACGGCGAATGACTTTACGCCGGCGAAGGCGGTGACGCTGGTTGAGCCGTTGGCAACCATGACGCTGGACCGCGATGACTGGAAGCATCGGTTGATTGAAGCCAGCGGGATCTTTGCGACTTCGCCTGAGACGCGCAGCTTTGCCGAGACGGTGCAGTACAGCTCGGCAAGCATTAGTGCGTTGGTGGTGAATCGCTACACAGTGAACACGGATGGAACGATGTTGCGGCGTGGATACTCCGGATATACCGAGGGAGTCAGCGTGGGCGGGCAGGCCGATGATGGGATGAACCTTGGCCGCAGCAACGG
>Ga0302326_10004886_pt1 | contig 30817 bp, 31 predicted proteins | sample Palsa_T0_3_FD_202264 | JGI IMG/M metagenome (GOLD analysis project Ga0302326, IMG submission 202264) | Peat permafrost microbial communities from Stordalen Mire near Abisko, Sweden - Palsa_T0_3 | ecosystem: Environmental > Terrestrial > Soil > Palsa > Peat permafrost | place: Sweden: Abisko... | reverse complement strand
TCGTTGAGCGAGACCTTGAGCGGATCGACGCCGCCCTTGGCGCTGCCCGGCGCCGCGCTCGACGCGAGCTCCGCGTTGATGTCCGCGCGCAGCTTGGTGAGCGGGCCGGCGTCGACGTCGATGCGCAGATAAAAGTGCGGCACCGTCGTCTTCGACTCGGTGAGGCGCCGGGCGATCGCGCGGCGCATGGGGCTGAGGGCGCGGACCTCGGACTCTTCGAGCCCGGGCGCCCTCGCGATCGCGCCCGCGGGCGGCGCGGTGGGGGCGATGCGGGTGAGCGCGGTCGTCGCCTGTCCCCGCAGCGTGTCGAGGTCGCCGGGAAGGACGCGGCCCCCCGTGCCGCTTCCCTGCGCCCCGTGAAGATCGATGCCTCTCTCGCGCGCGACCTTGCGCACGTACGGCGACGCGAAGACGCGCCCCCCGTCCGGACGACCGTCGTCGGCGGCGGAGATCGTCGTCCCGGGGAAGGACGTGCGTTCGAGCACGTTGCCGACGCGCGGCTCGCGCTGCGCGGGGGGTGCGCTCGTCTCCGGCGGCAGCATCGTCTCGCTGGTGCCGCTGGCCGTCCGCATCTCGGCGGGAACGGGGGCCGGGGACGGCACCTGGGGAGACGTCGGCGCAGTGGGCGAGACGGGGGCCGGCGCAGCCGCGGCGGCGCGCGGGGCCTGCGCGGCGGCCTGCGGAGCCAACGCGCTGATGTCTTCGCCCGGTGCGCCGAGGATCGCGACGGGCTGCCCGAGCTTCACCTGGGCGCCGGGTGGGGCCAGGATCTTCAGCAGCGTCCCCTTGTCGAACGCGCGAAACTCCATCGTGGCTTTGTCGGTCTCGACCTCGGCGAGCAGATCGTCGACGGCGACCTCGTCGCCCTCCTTCTTGTGCCACACCGACAGCACGCCCTCCTCCATCGTGGGCGAGAGCTTCGGCATCTCGAGGATCTTGGCCATCCTAGCGATCCCCTACCACGCGGCGGACCGCGGCGGCGACGCGCTCGGGCTGCGGGATGCACGCGAGCTCGAGGTTGGCGCTGTACGGCATGGGCACGTCGAGCGTGGTGACGCGCAGGATCGGCGCCTCGAGCGCGTCGAACGCGAGGCGCTGCACGCGGTCGACCACCTCGGCTCCGACGCCGCCGTAGGGCCATCCTTCGTGCACGACGACCAGGCGATGGGTGCGCTCGACGCTCGCCACGAGCGTGTCTTCGTCGAGCGGGCGCAGGCTGCGCAGGTCGACGACCTCGACCGAAGTCCCCTCGCGCTCCAGCAGCGCCGCCGCTTCGAGCGCGACGTGCGTCATCCGAGAATAGGCCGCGATGGTCACGTCCGTGCCGGGCCGGGCGATGCGCGCTTTTCCGAGCGGCACGAGCACGTCGCCCTCGGGGACGTCGCCCTTGAGCGCGTAGAGCGTCTCCGACTCCATGACGAGGACGGGGTTGTCGTCGCGGATGGCCGACTTGAGCAGGCCCTTGGCGTCGTCGGGGAACGCCGGCGCCACGACCTTGAGACCCGGCACGTGCGCGTAAAAGTGTTCCATCGCGTGGCTGTGCTGGCTGCCGACCTGGCGGGCGCTCCCGTTGGGCCCACGAAAGACGATGGGGCACTCGAGCTGCCCGCCCGACATCTGCCGCATCTTGGCCGCGTTGTTCAAGATCTGATCGAAGGCGACGGCGCTGAAGTTCCACGTCATGAACTCGATGATCGGCCGCAGCCCCACGACCGCCGCGCCGATCCCGATCCCCGCGAAGCCGGCCTCGGCGATCGGCGTGTCGATGACTCTGCGCGCGCCGAACTTGGCGAGCATCCCCTCGCTGACCTTGTACGCGCCCTGGTAGTGGCCGACTTCCTCGCCCATCAAGAAGACGCGCTCGTCGCGGTCCATCTCTTCGACCATCGCCTCGCGCAGGGCGTCCCGGAATCGCAGCTGCGTCATCGGTCCTAGTACGCGAACGGGCCGCTGTAGGTGGTGGGGGCGAGGACCTCGAGACCCGGCTCGGGGCTGTCGGCGGCGAACTGGCGGGCGTCGGCCACCTCGGCCTCGACGCCGTTCTCGATCTCGGCGAACCGTGCCCCGTCGACGCCCGCTTGCACCAATCCTTCGCGGGCCCGGGCCAGCGGATCGCGCTTCTTGTGCTCCTCGAGCTCGGCCGGCGTGCGGTACTTGGCCGGATCGCTCATCGAGTGCCCGCGGAAGCGGTAGGTGCGCACTTCGACGAGCGTCGGCGTCCCGTGCTCGCGCGCGCGCTGCACGGCCTCGCCGATGCGGTGCTCCACCTCGAGCACGTCGTCGGCGAAGAACCGATCGCGATCCATGCCGTAGCCAAGCGCCTTGAGCGACACGTCTTCGACCGACATCGAGCGCGAGAGCGGCGTGCCCATCGCGTACTCGTTGTTCTCGCAGATGAACACGATCGGCAGCTTCCACAGCGCGGCGAGCCCGAGCCCCTCGTGGAAGCCGCCGATGCTGGCCGCCCCCTCGCCGAAGAAGCACAGGGTGACCTTGTCGTCGGAGCGGTACTTGCTGGCGAACGCGATGCCGGCCGCCAGCGGGATGTGCCCGCCGACGATGCCGTAGCCACCCAGCATGTGGTGCTCCTTGTCGAACATGTGCATCGAGCCGCCGAGGCCCTTGGAGCAGCCGGTCACCTTGCCGAAGAGCTCCGAAAGCAAGGCGCGCGCGCTCATCCCCTTGGCCAGGGCGATGCCGTGGTCGCGGTAGGTCGTGACGACGTAGTCGTCGGGGCGCAGCGCCGCGATCGCGCCGACCCCGACGGCCTCTTGCCCGATGTAAAGGTGCAGGAAGCCGCCGACCTTCCCCTCGGCGTAGGCGCGCGCGCTTTCTTCTTCGACGCGCCGGATGAGCAGCATCTGCCGGTACAGCGCGGCCAGGTGATCGACGCGCGAGCCGGGGGACCCAGGGGACGCAGAGGCCAAAGGGGGCGCCGTCGGCATCGGGAGTGCACTGTCGATTGTAGCCCGCATGCTCGGGCCTTGCTCGCGAAACGGAGTCCGCTGTAGCGTCTCGGGCGTGGGGCGGTCAGCGGACGCGTCGATCGCTGTTCCGGACTGTCTTCGGGAGCGTGCGTCCGCGCGGCGCGCCATCACCGTGAGCGGCACGGTGCAGGGGGTGGGCTTCCGGCCGTACGTTCACGGGCTGGCCAGCCGCTTCGGGCTGACGGGTTTCGTCCTCAATCGAACCGGAGAGGTGATCATCGAGGCCGAAGGCCCGGCCGCGTCGCTCGACGCGTTCGTCGCGGAGATCGGCCGCCGGCCGCCGCCGCTCGCCCGCATCGACGAGGTCCGGTGCGAGCCGCGCGCGCTGGTGGGGGATCGCTCGTTTCGCATCGAGCCGAGCGAGTCGGGCCGCGAGTCGGGACCCAAGCGCGACGTCGTACTGCCGCCGGACGTCGCGACGTGCGACGACTGCCTGCGCGAGCTCTTCGACCCGGCCGATCGCCGCTACCGCTACCCCTTTCTCAACTGCACGCACTGCGGGCCGCGGCTGACCATCATCCGCGGCGCGCCTTACGACCGCGAGCGGACGGTGATGGCGGAGTTCGTGCTGTGTGGCGCCTGCCGGGCCGAGTACGACGACCCTGCGGACCGCCGGTTTCATGCCCAGCCCATCGCGTGTCCGGCGTGCGGGCCGCGGGTCTCGTTGCTCGATGCGGGCGGCGAGGCCGTCGCGGGGGATCCCATCGCGATTGCAGCGGCCTGGCTCGCGCGCGGCGACGTCCTCGCCGTCAAGGGCCTCGGCGGGTATCACCTGGCCTGCGACGCGACGAACGAGGCTGCCGTCGCCGCCCTGCGCGCCCGCAAGCACCGCGATGCGAAGCCCTTCGCGCTGATGGTGGAGAGCACCGCCCAGGCGGCGCGCTGGTGCGAGATCTCGGACGAAGAGCGAGCGGCGCTCGAATCGCCCGCGCGCCCCATCGTGCTGCTCGCCCGGCTCGACGAACGCGCGGCGGCTACGGGAGCGCCGGCCATCGCGCCTTCTGTCGCGCCGGCAGAGACCGCGACGCTCGGCTTGATGCTCGCCTATACGCCGCTCCACCACTTGCTGCTCCGCGAGCTCCGCGGCGGCGGATGGGCGGGGGCGCTCGTCATGACGAGCGGCAACGGCGCGGACGAGCCCATCGCCTTCGAAGACCGCGACGCGCTCGAACGGTTGAGGGGCATCGCCGATGGCTTTCTCACGCACGACCGCGCGATCGAGACCCGCTGCGACGATTCGGTCGTGCGCTTCGCCGCGGGTCCCGTGCTGCTGCGGCGATCGCGGGGCTACGCGCCGCTGCCCCTGCGCCTCCCGGCGCAGGTCTCCATGCCGACGCTCGCGGTCGGGGGCGACCTCAAGGCGGCGTTCGCGGTTGCCTCGGCCGGGCGCGCGGTCGTCAGCCATCACCTGGGTGATCTCGCCCACTATGCCGCGTATCGGGCCTTCGAGCGCGCCATCGCGCACTACGAGCGCGTCTACGGCGTGACGCCCGAGCGCATCGTGCACGACCTTCACCCGGACTATGCGTCCACGCGCTACGCCTTTGATCGCGCCAGCGGCGGCCGGCTGGAGCTTCTCGCCGTGCAGCATCACCACGCCCACATGGCGAGCTGCATGGCCGAGCATGGGCTCACGGGCCGCGCCCTCGGAGTGTGCTTCGACGGGGCGGGGCTCGGCGTCGACGGCACCCTCTGGGGCGGCGAGTTCTTGCTCGGCGACTGCGCGGCCGTCTCGCGGGTGGCCCATCTGCGGCCGGTTCGCATGCCCGGCGGCGACGCGGCGTCGCGCGAGCCATGGAGGATGGCGGTATCTCACCTGGTGGCCGCCGGGCTGGATCCGGCGCTCTCGCCCGTCGCGATGCGGGTCGGTGCGAGCGCCGTCGGCGCGGCGTGCGCGATGATCGACCGCGGGTTCAACGCGCCATTCACGTCGAGCATCGGTCGCCTGTTCGACGCCGTGGCATCGCTCGTGGGGGTCTGCGATCGCATGTCGTTCGAGGGGCAAGCCGCGATGCGCCTGGAGTCCCTCGCCGCCGCCCGCCGCGACGGTGGCTACGGGTTCGCGTTCTCGCCGGAGAATGGGTCCATCGACGCCGCACCGTTGATCCGTGCGGTGGCCGAGGACGCGGCGCGCGGCGTCGGCGCCGACGTCATCGCTCGCCGGTTCCACACGGCGGTCGTCGACATGGTGGCCGCGGCTTGTCGCCGCGTTCGCGATCGGGCGGGTGTCGACGTCGTCGTCCTCAGCGGGGGCGTATTCTCGAATGCGATCCTCGCGGGCGAGACGGTGGCTCGGCTTCGCGACGAGGGATTTCGTGCGTACCGTAACGAGGCCCTGCCGCCGAACGACGGCGGTCTCGCGCTCGGCCAGATGGCCATTGCGGCGGTGACGCCGCGGAAAGAAGCGGCCGTGCAGCCATGTGCCTGAGCGTACCGGGCAGGGTCACCGAGGTGTTCGACGACGACGGCCTTCGGATGGGCAAGGTCGCGTTCGGCGGCGTCGGCAAGAGCGTGTGCCTCGAGCACGTGCCGGAGGCCGGCGTCGGCGACTACGTGCTCGTGCACGTGGGCTTCGCCCTCGCCCGCATCGACGAGGACGAGGCGCGCCGCATCTTCGAATTCCTCGCGACCATCGACCCGCTCGAGGAGGAGCTCGCCCCATGAAGTTTCTCGACGAGTACCGGGACGGCGAAGCGGCGCGCAAGCTGCTGGCCGAGATCGAGCGCGAATGCGCCGGCGCCACGGCGCCCTGGGTCATCATGGAGGTGTGCGGCGGCCAGACGCACTCCATCGTGAAATACGGGCTCGACGAGCGGCTCGCGCGCCACGTGGAGCTCGTGCACGGGCCGGGGTGCCCGGTCTGCGTCACGCCCCTCGAGATGATCGATCGAGCCCACGCGATCGCGTCGCGCCCCGACGTGACGTTCTGCACGTTCGGCGACATGGCCCGCGTCCCCGGGTCGCGCGGCGACCTGCTCGCCGTCCGCGCCGCGGGCGGCGACGTACGCATCGTGTACTCGCCGCTCGATGCCCTCGCGATCGCCGAGAAAGACCCATCGCGCAAAGTGGTCTTCTTCGCCATCGGCTTCGAGACGACCGCGCCCGCCAACGCGATGGCGGTATGGACCGCCAAGCGCCGGGGCTTGCGCAACTTCAGCGCGCTCGTGTCGCACGTGCTCGTCCCCCCGGCGATCGCGGCGATCGTAGGATCGCCGTCCAACCGGGCGCAGGCCTTCCTCGGCCCCGGCCACGTCTGCACTGTCGTCGGTACGCGCGAGTACGTCGACCTCGTCGAGCGACATCGGGTGCCGATCGTGGTGACGGGCTTCGAGCCGGTCGACTTGCTCGCGGGGGTCCTCGCGGCCGTCCGCCAGCTCTCCGCAGGGCGAGCCGAGATGGAGAACCAGTATGCGCGCGTCGTCCGGCCCGACGGCGCCGAGACGGCCCGCCGTCTGCTAGGCGACGTGTTCGAGGTCTGCGATCGCAAGTGGCGCGGCATCGGGACCATCCCGATGAGCGGCTACCGCCTGCGCGAGGCGTTTCGAGGCTTCGATGCGGAGCGCATCTACGAAGTGGCCGCCATCGAGACCGAAGAGTCGCGCGAGTGCATCGCGGGCCAGATCCTGCTCGGGGCGAAGAAGCCGCACGACTGTCCGGCGTTCGGCACGCGATGCACCCCGACGAGCCCCCTGGGCGCCACGATGGTCTCCTCCGAGGGCGCGTGCGCCGCCTACTTCGCGTCGGGGCGGCGCGGGCGCGCGAGCCTCCCGCTGGCTTCTGCGCCCCGGGGGGCCTGAGCCGTGAGCCGCGCGGAGCCGCTCGACCTGGCTGCGTCGGCCTGCCCGGTTCCGGCGTCGCAGTACGACCGGATCGTCATGGGGCACGGTAGCGGCGGGCGCCTTTCGGCGGACCTTCTGGCCGGCGTCTTTTTACCCGCATTCGGCAACCCCACGCTCTCTTCGCTCGAAGACCAGGCCACCGTCCCCATCGCCGACGGCCACCGCATCGCGGTGACGACCGACGGCTTCGTCGTCCACCCGATCTTCTTTCCCGGCGGCGACATCGGGCGCCTCGCGGTCAACGGCACGATCAACGACCTCGCGGTGGGGGGCGCGCGGCCGCTCGTGCTGGCGGCCGCGTTCATCCTGGAAGAGGGCTTCGCGCTCGACAGCCTCCGCCGCGTCGTCGATTCGATGCGGCGCGCGTGCGCGGAGGCGGCCGTGACGATCGTCACGGGAGACACCAAGGTCGTCGAGCGTGGCAAGGGAGACTCGATCTTCATCACGACGACGGGGATCGGCCTTGCACCCGTGGATCGCGAGTTTTCCGTCGCGTCGGCGCGCCCAGGCGATCGGGTGCTCGTCTCGGGCACGCTCGGGGATCACGGCCTCGCCATCCTCTCGGTCCGCGAGGGCCTGTCGTTCGAGACCACGCTCGAGAGCGACTGCGCGCCGCTGACCGATCTGGTGCGCGCGATGATGGCCGCGTCCACATCGATCCGGTGCATGCGTGACCCCACGCGCGGCGGGCTCGCCAGCGCCCTCAACGAGATCGCCGCTGCGTCCCGGGTGGGCATGAGGCTCGCCGCGGACGCGATCCCACACCGCGCCGACGTGCGTTCGGCGTGCGAGCTGCTCGGGCTCGATCCGCTCTACGCGGCGAGCGAGGGCCGTCTCGTGGCCATTGTTTCCAAGGCCGACACGGCCGCTGTCCTTGCGGCGATGAGGTCGCACCCCCTTGGTACGCAAGCCGCCGACATTGGAGAAATCACGGCGGACCATCCCGGTCACGTGACCCTGCGATCGGGTATCGGCACCGAGCGGATCTTGCCGATGCTCGCGGGAGAACAACTGCCTCGAATCTGTTGAAGCCGCGCTCGAGGTCGTGATACGAATTTCGTCGAGGGAGATTCGCGCCGTGGTCGGGCGTGGATAGGTGTAGGGCCCGCGCGGCCGCCGGTTGCCGGCCCGAACAGGGGGAAGGTGTCGCATGACGGCAGGCGTCGTTCCGTACGGCCGCAAGACTCAACGCGCCCCCGCCGTGGCCGAGGTCCACGTCCTGTGGATCACCGCAGGCCTCAGCTGCGATGGCGATTCGGTGTCGATCACCGCGGCCACGCAGCCGAGCCTCGAGGACGTGATCCTCGGCGCGATTCCCGGCCTGCCCAAGGTGCACCTGCATCACCCCGTGCTCGCTTATGAGACAGGAGCGGATTTCCTTCGCGCATTCGACCGCGCCGCCAAGGGTGAGCTCGGGCCGTTTCTCCTGGTCGTCGAAGGATCGATCCCCAACGAGAAGTTCAAGACCGAGGGCTACTGGGCGGCCTTCGGGACGGACCTGGCCACCGGGCAACCCATCACGACGTGCGAGTGGATCGACAAGCTCGCACCTCTGGCCTGGGGTGTCGTCGCCATTGGCACTTGCGCCACGTACGGCGGGATCCCGGCCATGGAGGGCAACCCCACCGGGTGCATGGGTCTGCCCGACTACCTGGGCTGGAAGTGGACGTCGACGGCGGGGCTGCCCATCGTGTGCGTGCCGGGCTGTCCGGTGCAGCCCGACAACTTCATGGAGGTGCTCCTCTACCTCCTCTACCAGGCGGCGGGCCTCGCACCGCCGATCCCGCTCGACGCGGCGCTCCGTCCCACGTGGCTTTTCACGCAGACGGTGCACGAGGGATGCGATCGCGGCGGCTACTACGAGCAGGCCGATTTTGCCCAGGAGTACGGCTCGCGTCGCTGCATCGTGAAGCTCGGTTGCTGGGGGCCCGTCGTGCACTGCAACGTCGCGAAGCGCGGCTGGATGAACGGCATCGGCGGTTGCCCCAACGTGGGCGGGGTGTGCATCGGCTGCACGATGCCGGGGTTTCCGGACAAGTTCATGCCGTTCATGGACGAGCCGCCGGGCGCGAAGATGTCGTCCGCGGCGGTGCTGATGTACGGCCGCACGGTGCGCGCTCTGCGCAACTTCACCAAGTCGTCGCTCGATATCGAGCCGCAGTGGCGCAAGCCCGGCGACGAGATCCACACGGGGTACTCCCCGGGCGACTGGCGCGCGACGCGTCGATCCTGAGGCCTCGCAGGAGCCAATCATGACGACCGAAAAGCCCCGGCAGATCGTGGACATGTCGTGGGATCCCATCACGCGAATCGTCGGGAGTCTGGGGATCCACACGAAGATCGATTTTGCCAACCGGCAGGTGATCGAGTGCAAGAGCACGTCGTCGATCTTTCGCGGGTTCAGCGTGTTCATGAAGGGCAAGGACCCGCGCGACGCGCACTTCATCACGAGCCGCATTTGCGGAATCTGCGGCGACAACCACGCTACGACCGCCGTTTACGCGCAGAACATGGCCTTCGGCGTCAAGCCCCCGCACATGGCCGAGTGGATCGTGAACTTGGGCGAAGCCGCCGAGTACATGTTCGACCACAACCTCTTCCAGGACAACCTCGTGGGCGTCGACTTCTGCGAGCAGATGGTCAAAGAGACCAATCCGACCGTGCTCGCGAAGGCCGAGTCCACGCTCGCGCGCGGCGCGGACGTCCACGGCTACCGCACGATCGCGGACATCATGCGCGCGCTCAACCCGTTCTCGGGCGTCTTCTACCGCGAGGCGCTGCAGATGAGCCGCCTCACGCGCGAGATGTTCTGCCTGATGGAAGGGCGTCACGTGCATCCATCGACGCTCTATCCGGGCGGCGTCGGCACGGCGCCTACGGTGCAGCTCTTCACCGACTACCTCGTGCGGCTGATGAAGTACGTCGAGTTCATGAAGCGGGTCGTGCCTCTGCACGACGATCTCTTCGATTTCTTCCTGGACGCGCTACCCGGTTACGACCAGGTCGGCCGGCGTCGCACGCTGCTCGGGTGCTGGGGCAGCTTCCAGAACCCCGAGACGTGCGACTTCCGCTACGAGCACATGAGCGCGTGGGGCCGCGACATGTTCGTCACGCCGGGCATCGTCGTCGACGGTGAGCTCATCACGACCGACCTCGTCGAGATCAACCTGGGCATGCGCATCCTGCTCGGCAGCTCGTTTTACGACGACTGGAACGAGGGCGAGATGTTCGTGCCCAAGGATCCTCTCGGTAACGCGATCGACCGGCGCCACCCGTGGAACCAGACGACGTCGCCGCGACCGCAGAAGCGCGACTTCGGCGGCAAGTACACCTGGGTCATGTCGCCCCGCTGGCTCGACAAGCGCACGGGCGATCACCTGGCGCTCGACACGGGGGGCGGCCCGCTCGCGCGCCTCTGGGCGACAGCGCTCGCCGCGCGCGTCGACGTTGGATACGTGAAGGCCACGGGCCACAGCGTCAAGATCTACCTGCCCAAGACGGCGCTCCTGCCCGAGACCGAGTTCGAGTGGAAGATCCCCAAGTACAGCAACACGATCGAACGCGACCGTGCGCGCACGTACTTTCAAGCCTATGCGGCGGCCGTCGCCATGCACTTCGTCGAGCGCGCGCTCGCAACTCTGCACGCCGGCGAGACGAAGACGTGGACCGAGTTCAAGGTCCCGTCCGAGGCGATCGGCTGCGGTTTCCACGAAGCCGTGCGCGGCGTCCTCTCGCACCACGTCGTCATCCGCGACGGCAAGATCGCCAACTACCACCCGTACCCGCCCACGCCCTGGAACGCGAGCCCGCGCGACTCGCTCGGCACGCCGGGGCCGTACGAGGACGCGGTGCAGAACACGCCCATCTTCGAGGAGAACGGGCCCGACAACTTCAAGGGCATCGACATCATGCGCACGGTGCGCAGCTTTGACCCGTGCCTGCCGTGCGGCGTGCACATGTTTCTCGGCGACGGCCGGGAGATCAACGTGACGCACTCGCCCACCTTCGGGGCCCGCGGCAAATGAGCGCGGGAGGGCCCGATGCGGCGGACCCGCGCGAGCGGCTGCGCGCCATCGAGGCAGCCATCGATGATCTGAGCCGCGTCGCCGACGCGCGGAGCCTGGCCGGTGCGCGCGCACTCGTCGCAGCGGTGCTCTCGCTCCACGCCGACGGCATCGGGCGCATCGTCGAAATGGCGCGCTCGGGCGCTCAGGTCGCGCAGGGAGCACCCCTGCTCGAGGCGATGGCCGCCGACGACCTCGTCGCAAGCCTTCTCCTCTTGCACGGGCTCCATCCGGTGCCGCTCGACGGGCGCGTCCGCGCTGCGCTCGCGAAGGTCGCCCCCATCGGTTGGGCCCTCCAGCTCGCGGGCGTCGGGGGAGACGGGGTCGTGCGCATCGATGCGACCCGGGTGGGCGACGGTCAGCGCGCCGCGCGGGCCGACCAAGTACGGCCTCTCGTCGAGCAAGCCGTGGAAGAAGCGGCCCCGGACGCCGAGGGCATCGAGGTGACGGTCGAAGGCGAGGGTGTGTCCGGCGGCTTCGTACCGGTCGAGCGCCTCACCGCGGCACGCCCGGCGGCGGGCGGAGAGACGCGATGAGCGCCGCCGGGGGGCTCAGCGCCCTTCGGCGCTTTTCGCGTGCGGCAGGGGGCGCCGCGACCGAGTGGTGCGACGGGTGCCGCGCACCTCTGGCGTCCCAGCACGAGCATCGCCTGCTCTTGCGGGGATCCTCGGCGGACCGCAAGCTCGAGTGCGTGTGCGTGGCGTGCGCCGCCGCCGACGGGGTGGGCTCGCCCTGGAAGCGGGTCCCCCGCCGCTGCGCGCCGGTGCGCGACCTCGATGCGGCCGACGTCGAATGGGAGGCTCTCGGCGTCCCGATTCGGCTCGCGTTCTTCGTGGTGACGGGGGAGGGCGCCCGTCCGCTCGCGTTCTTCCCGAGCCCGGCCGGCGCGATCGAGCTCGCGCCGAGCGAGGACGCATGGAATCGAATGCAGGCGAAGAGCGCAGCCGTGCGGCGCATGGAGCCCGACGTCGAGGCGCTCCTCGTTCATCACGCCCGCGGCGAGGGCGCGGGTGAGCGCGGCGCGAGCGGAGCGACAGTCGGTCACCAGTACGTCGTATCGATCGACGTCTGCTACCACCTGGTCGGTCTGGTGCGCGCACACTGGCGCGGGTTCGAGGGCGGACCGCAGGTCTGGAAGCGGATCGACGCGCTCCTCGCCGACCTGCGCCGCGAGGCGAACGATGCCTAGTCTGCGCTTCTCGGTCGAGGGCGCGAGCGTCGTCCCGCACGCCGCATCGCCGCTGGTGGCGTTGACGGTGCGCATCGAGAACGCGCCGCCCGACGAGACGATCCACGCCACGCTGCTGAGCTGCCAGGTTCGCATCGACGCGCCGCTGAGGAGCTACGCGCCGTCCGAGCGGGATCGGCTGCGCGACCTCTTTGGCGAAGCGGACCAGTGGTCGCGGAGTCTTCGCGGTTTGCTCTGGACGCACGCTGCGGTGACGGTGCCGCCGTTTCAGGGCAGCACGCGCGTCGACCTGCACCTGCCGTGCAGCGCCGACCTGAGCTCGGGCGCAGCCAAGTATTTCTACGCCCTCGAGTCAGGGCACATCCCGCTCACCTTGCAGTTCAGCGGTACGGTCTTCTACCAGGCGGACGAGGGCCTTCAGATCGCGCGGATCCCTTGGGATCGCGAGGCCGTGTTCCGTCTCGACGTCGCCGTCTGGAAGCAGATGATGGCGGCGTATTACCCGAACACGGCCTTTCTTTCGCTCCGAGCCGATGTGTTCGATCGCCTGCATCGGTACCGCGCGGCGCACGGTCTGCCCACGTGGGACCACGCCGTGGAGCGCCTGCTCGGGCCGGAGCGACCGTCGTGAACTTTGCCGCGGCGGAGGCCGTCGTGCGCGCCGTCGTCTACGAAGGGTACATCCTCTATCCGTACCGCGCCTCGTCGGTGAAGAACCGCCAGCGCTGGATGTTCGGCACGCTGGCGCCGCCAGGGGGCGTCGAGGCCAGCGCGCTCCGCACCGAGTGTCTCGTCGAGGGCGACGGGAGCGCGGCCCTGGTCGCCCGGGTGCGCTTTCTTCAACCGCTCGATGTCGTCGTCCGTCCTGGGGAGCCGCCGGCGCGGGAGGCCCTCGAGCGCGACGTGGATCTCGGGCGGCACGCCATCGTCGATCTCGCGCGGGCGCCCCGCGAGCGAGAGTTCGTGTTCGCGGCCGAGAGCACCGCGCGAGGCGAAGAGCGCACGGCCTCCGCGACGATACGCGGCGTCGTACGTCTTCGCGCCACGGCCGCAGGCAACGAAGCCTTTCGCGTCACCATCGAGGTCGAGAACCGCACGCCCCTAGCATCGGGCGTTGACGCCTCGCTTCGTTCACTCGGATCGACGCACCTGCTGCTCGGGCTCGACTCCGACGCCGCGACCTTCTGCTCGCTCGCCGACCCGCCCGAGCGCTTGCGCGACGCGGCGGCGGCTTGCAGGAACGTGGGCGTCTGGCCGGCGCTGCTCGCGCGCGACGTCGTGCTCGCGTCGCCCATCATTCTACCCGACTTCCCCGCGCTGGCGCCGGAGAGCGCCGGCGACCTCTTCGACGCCATGGAAATCGACGAGATCCTGACGCTGCGCATTCTCACGCTGGCGGATTCGGAGAAGGCCGAGATCCGGCGCCAGGGAGGACGCGCGGCGGCGATCCTCGATCGCACCGAGGCGCTCGGCCCCGACGCCCTGGCTCGACTTCACGGAGCGGTCCGGGCGAGCTCGGCGCCGAGGTTCCGTCCGGGCGACCGCGTTCGGCTCGCCCCCCGCGGCCGCGCCGACGTGTTCGACCTGGCGCTCGCCGGTCGGGCCGCGACCGTCGCGTCGATCGAGGAAGACTTCGAGGGTCAAGCCTACGTGACGGTGACCGTCGACGACGATCCCGGACAGGATCTTGGGCGCACGGGTCAGCCCGGGCATCGGTTCTTCTTCCGGACCGAGGAGGTCGAGCGGCTGCCATGAGCTCGCCCCGCATCCTCGTGGCCGGCGTGGGCAACGTCTTCTTCGGTGACGACGGGTTCGGCGTCGAAGTCGCGCGCCGGCTGCTCGAGCGCCGCTGGCCGGAGGCCGTCACGATCCGCGACTTCGGGATCCGCGGCCTCGACTTCGCGTATGCGCTGCTGAGCGGGTACGACGCGGCAATTCTGGTCGATACGGTGCGGCGCGGCCGGGACCCGGGAACGCTGTACGTGCTCGAGGTCGACGGGGACGCGGGGTCCGGCGCTCCAGCCTTTCCGCTCGACACACACGGCATGGACCCGGCGCGGGTGCTTCAGTTCGTCCGGTCCATGGGGAAAGACCCGGGCATCCTCCACGTGGTCGGCTGCGAGCCCGCGAACCTCGGCGACGACGACGAGCCGGTCATGGGATTGAGCCCCGAGGTCCAGGGTGCGGTGACGCCCGCCATCGGGCTCGTCGAAGACCTGATCGCGCGGCTCGGCATCTCGGCGGGGACCGCGAGGTACGTCGATGCATGAGCTCGCGATCGTCAGCGGCATCGTCGACGCCGTGACCGAGCGAAGCGGCGGGGATCGGGTCGTGCGTGTCGTCATCGAGGTCGGGCGGCTCACCGCCGTGCTGCCCGACGCGCTGCGGTTCTGCTTCGAGGTGGTGGCTCAAGGCACCACGGCCGAAGGCGCCTCGCTCGACATTCTGGAGACGGACGGGGAAATGCTGCGGGTTCGAGAGATGGAGGTGGCCTAGCCATGTGCGCAGTCTGCGGTTGCTCCGACGACCATCATCACCACGATCCCCATCCCCCTCACGATCATCCCCCGCACGACCACGGCCCCCACAGCCAGGTGCATCCTGCAGAGGGGCGCGCGCGGTCGATCGTCGCGATCGAGCAAGACATTCTGGCGAAGAACGACCGGCTGGCGGGCGACAACCGTCGCTGGCTTCTCGAACGGCAGGTGTTCGCCGTCAACTTCGTGAGCTCGCCCGGTGCGGGCAAGACGACGTTGCTCGAGCGCACCATCCGGGATCTCGGCGGCAGGCTCCCCATCGCCGTCATCGAGGGCGACCAGGCGACCGATCGCGACGCACGCCGCATCCGGGCCGCCGGGGCGCGCGCCGTGCAGATCAACACCGGCGCGGGCTGCCACCTCGACGCGGCGATGGTCGCGCGTGCGATCGGCGACATCGAACCGGTCCGGGCCTCGCTCCTGGCCATCGAGAACGTGGGCAACCTGGTCTGTCCGGCGCTATTCGATCTGGGAGAGCGGCTCAAGGTCGTCGTCGCTTCGGTCACCGAGGGTGACGACAAGCCGATCAAGTATCCGGCCATGTTTCGCGCGAGCGACGTCGCGGTCCTCAACAAGATCGACCTCTTGCCGTACGTCGAGTTCGACGTCGCCGCGTTCACCGAGCGGGTGCGCGAGATCAACGGTCGGGCTCGGGTCTTCGTCCTTTCGGCCACGCGCGGCGACGGCCTGACCGATTTCTATTCGTGGCTGAGCGCCCAGGTTGCGGGCCAGGCAACCGCCGCGCTCGAGGCCAAGGTCACGGGGGCAGGGCTCGCATGAGCGCGCGCCTGTCGGTCACTCCCCCGGTCGGCCCGGTCGGCCCGGTCGGCCCGATCGGCCAGGTCCCGGAAGCTCGATCGGTCGAGGAGGCCGAGGCGATGCTCGCAGCGATGGCGAGCGGGCTTTTCCCCGCAGGCTTCGCCGCGCTCGAGCACCTCACGTGGCGCGAGTCGCGGGGGCGCGCCGAGCAGCAGGGCGCGCTCACGCCCGAGGAGCGGCTCGTCGAGGCCGAAGCTCGGTTTCGTACGCTCGTCGAGCAGATCCCCGCGGTGACCTTCATGGCCGTCCTCGGCGAGGGCCAGAACGAGGTCTACGTGAGTCCGCACATCGAGGCGATGCTCGGGTTCACGCAGGCCGAATGGCTCGAAAACCCCTTCCTCTGGTACTACCGCCTGCACCCGGACGACCGCGCCCTCTGGAACGAAGAGTTCACGCGCGGGTGCCAGACGGGTGGGCCGTTCCGCGCCGAGTGCAGGTTCATGGCGCGCGACGGAAAGACGGTCTGGGTGCACGGCGAGGCCCGCCTGGTGAAAGACGAGCTCGGGCGGCCGCAGTTCCTGCAAGGCGTGGCGTTCGACATCACCGAGAACAAGCGCGCACAAGAGGTGCTTCTCGCCGACGCCGTGCGCACGGCCAAGCACCAGGAAGAGCTCGCGATCGCCCGCCGCGTGCAGACGTCGATCTTGCCGAAGACGTTCGACGTGCCCGGCCTGGAGATCGCGGCGGCCATGGAGCCGGCCGACGACGTCGGCGGTGACTACTACGACGCCTTCTCGCGACCCGACGGCGGCTGGCTCGCGATCGGCGACGTCTCCGGCCACGGCCTCGACGCGGGCCTCATCATGCTGATGGTGCAGAGCGCCCTGGCCAGCATCGCGGCGACGCGCCCCGAAGCGTCGCCAGCGCAAGTCGTGGCGCTTCTGAACGCGGTCCTCTTCGACAACATCAGCGGTCGTCTGGCCTCGAACGAATACGTCACCCTGTGCCTGCTCCGCTACACGAAGGACGGGGGCGTCGTGTTCGCCGGCGCCCACGAGCACATCCTCATCTGCCGCAGCGCCACGGGCGTGGTCGAGCGGTTGCTCACGCCGGGCCCATGGTTGGGCATCGATCGCGACGTCGGCACGGCCGCGGTGAACAACAGCGCCACTCTTCGCGATGGCGACGTCATGGTGCTCTTCACCGACGGTCTCATCGAAGCGCAGGACGCGAGTGGCGAGCAGTTCGACATGCATCGACTCTGCGACATCGTGCAGCAACATCGCACGGAGTCACCGGAAGCCATTCGTGGCCACCTGCTCGCCGCGGTGCGCGCCTGGATGACCGCGCAAGAAGACGACATTTCTGTGCTGGTCGCCCGTTACAGCCTGCCTCGGTCCCCATGACGCGTACCGCCGTTTCATGTACGAATCGCGCGCGCGTGTGTGCGGGTGCTGTTCGTTTTATGCCAAACCGAAAAATGCGAACGAATCAGTGAGCGGCGGTTGCCGATCTCTGTTGCTGTTCGTGCCGCTTGGCGCCAGACTTTGGATGGCTCGCGGTGGGGTGAGCGGCAGACGGCGCGGCCTGCGGCGGTGTGGGTACGTGAGGGAGGGATCGTGGCCGAGTTGACGATGGAAGAGCAGAGCCGGCAGCGGCCGGCGGTGTTCATGCGGTTCCGTCCCGCGTGGTCGTACATCGAAGGGATCCGCGAGTTCGGGCGGTTTTTCTGTCAGACCACCTTCGGTACGCCCGAGCTGGCCGAACGCGCCTGCATCGTCATTCAGGAGGCGCTCGAAAACGCGGTCAAATACTCTTCGAACGCGACGAAAGAGGGCGGCGAGCTGGAGCTTCTCATCCAGAGCGACGGCACGACCCTCGAGATCTCGGTCTCCAGCCTGCCCGACGCGGCGCACCTCGCGCAGTTGCGCGAAGAGCTCTCGGATCTGCACACCCTCGCGCCCGAGCAGGCGTACCTGGCGGCGTTCCTGCGCGCCGCGAACGAGCAGGACAAATCGAGCCGGCTCGGCCTCGCGCGGATCCGCTACGAGGGCGGGCTCGAGGTCTCGCTGCAGGAGCAAGACGGGGGCCGCATCCGCATCACGGCCACGGGAAAGCTATGAGCGAGTCGCCCGCGTTCGAATTGCCCAAGGTGGAAGGGGTCGACGTCGAGTTCGTGCCGCCCAACCTGCTCAAGTTGAAGGGGGTCATGGCGCGCAAGGAACCGAGCGCGGACGTCGCACAGCTCTTCAAGCACCTTCACCGCGACGCGATCGAGCGGCGGCTGCCCACGTTCTGCGTCGACGTGACGGGCCTGACGTTCGTCAACTCGTCGTCGATCCGGCTCTTTATCGACTGGGCGGTGTGGGTCAAGGGCGAGACAGCGCACCGGTATTTGCTGACGTTCCGTACCAACCGCCAGATCACCTGGCAGACGACCGCGTTCGCCGCGCTTTCTTCGCTGATGAAAGAGGTCGTGTCCGTCGAGCGGATGTGAACGGAGGTTGTTCATTGGGGGTGTGGCTTTGAGTCCGGCGAAACCGCGCGATCCTGGCACCGAAGAAAAGGGACAGCAGCTGCGCGGGCTTTCCCACGAGCGCGCAGGCGCATCCTCGGGAACGTGGAAGGCTTCGTCGGAGGTCCACGAGTCCCTCCCCCGAATGCCTGCGACGTCGGCGGCCCGCTCGTCTCCGTCGAGTCCGCCCGAAGCGCGCCCCGCGTCGTCTGGGCGGATGCCGGCGGGACGCCATGCGCGGCTGGCCGAGCGCGTCCGCGTCGTCCAGGGCGACGCGCCGACGGAGCCGGCGATGGTCACGATCCGCGCGCGCTGCCACGACGATCTGCTCGAGTACACGCACAAGTTCGTGGGGGCGTACACGCACAGTCGCTTCCGGGGCGCCCTCGCCGACGGGCTGACGCTCGCCGCCTTCGAATTGCTGGGCAATGCTCTCAACTACGGGTCGGTGCTCGGCGACGTCATCTTCGAGATCGTCGAAACCCCCAGGGCGGTGGCCGTTCGCGTGTCGAACGACACGGTGCAGGTTCGCATCGACATGCTCTGCTCGCACCTCGAACGCGTGAGCCGCGATCCGGAGGCGGCCTTTCTCGAAGAGATGAAGCGCTCGACTGTCAGCGGGATCACGCGGCCGATGCTGGGCCTCGCGCGCGTGGTGCACGAGTCCAAGCTGCTGCTCGAGGTCTACATCTCGGGGGCGCGCGTCACGGTGGCCGCAAGCGCGCCCATGTGAAGGCTCTTCGGGACGCTCGTCGGGACCATCAAGCTCTCGGTGGAGCAAGCCCGGAGAAGGGTCGCCACGCACTCGAAGCCCAGACGGCGGCACGCGGCGTTCATGGCGCGCGACACCGTCGATGGCGCCAGCCCGCACTCGAAGGCGATCTCTTTCTGCGGGCGCCCGTCGAGCGCACGCGCGAGCACGTTGCGTTCGGTCCCCGTGAGCGCTTGCCAGTCGACCGGAGGGAGGTCGGTGGCGATGGAGAGCTCGGGCACGGTGGCCAGCGCCGCGCGCGAGCGCACTCCGAGCTTTCCGAGGACGCTCGACATCTGCTTGGCGACCGTATGCGTGGACACGCGGCGCAGGTGTGCGATCTGCGCGTTCTTGGCGCCGGCCCCCGCCAGGCGCGCGACCTCGACTTCAGCCGGCGTGAGAAACACCAGGGTTGGAAACATGGGACCGCTTGCTCGCGTAGAGCAGGGCGTGTGCCGACGGTCGGCCGTTCCTCTGGCAATCAACAAATATCGTCAAATCAAGCGATTCGGTGCACACGGACCGCCGACGAGACCTCGTCCACGACGACGGGTCGTCGTCGAGTCGAGCATGGACGGCCCATGGTCCTTCTGCGATGATTCCCCACATGCGAGCTGGCCATGTTGTCGACGGTCGGTTCGAGATCGAGCGCTTCGCCGGCGCGGGGGCCATGGGGCACGTGTACCGCGCGCGCGATATGCGGAGCGGATTCCCAGTCGCCCTGAAGATTCTCGCGCACGGAGGCACGGAGCGGTTCCTCCGCGAGGGCCGCGTCCTCGCCGAGCTCGAGCATCCGCACATCGTGCGTTACGTGGCCCACGGCACGACGCAGACCGACGAGCCGTACCTCGCGATGGAGTGGCTCGACGGCGAAGACCTCGCCCGCCGCCTCGCTCGCGGCGCGCTCTCGATGGGCGAGGCGATCGCGCTCGCCCGCCGCCTCTGTCTCGCGCTCGCGGCGGCGCACGCGCGCGGCATCGTCCATCGCGACATCAAACCGAGCAACCTTTTCCTGGTCGGCGGCGACGCGGCCGACGTCCGCGTCCTCGACTTCGGCGCGGCGCGGTTCGATCGGACGGCCTCGCACGCGCCGACGGCATCCGGAATCGTCCTTGGAACACCGGGGTACATGGCGCCCGAGCAGGTCCGCGACGAACGGCCGGTGGATCGCCGGGCGGACATCTTCGCGGTCGGGTGCGTCCTCTACGAGGCGTTGACGGGGCGCCCGGCGTTCAGCGCGCAGCACGTCCTTGCGCTGCTCGGCAAGATCCTGCGCGACGATCCACCGCGCTTGCGCGAGGTCCTCCCGCACGCGCCCATCGACCTCGAGACGCTGCTGGTCGACATGCTCAAGAAGGATCCGGCCTTGCGCGTCGGCGACGCCGAGCTCGTCGCCGACGCGCTGGCGGAGATCGAGGCGGATCTCGCGCCGCCGCCTCCACCGCCCACGTCACCCGAAGAGTCGGCAGCCCATCTGCGCGGCAGCCTGGTCTTCCGCTGGTGGAACAGCGACGCGGGCGACCACTTCTACACGACCGACCCGGGGGGCGAGTCCGCGTCGGCGACGGGCTACGCGTACGAGGGCGCGCCCTTCCAGACCTTCCCCGAGGGCACCGAGGGCACGACGGCCCTCTTTCGCTGGTACAGCGCCGCGGGTACCGAGCACTTCTACACCACCGATCCATCCGGCGAGCTCGCGCCGAAGCTCGGCTATCAGCTGCAAGGCGTGCTGGGCTACGTGGCGACTTCGCCGGTCCCCGGCACCGTGCCCTTGCATCGCTGGTGGCACCCCGAACGGGCCGACCACTTCTACACGACGCATCCCACGGGCGAGCTCGCGCCGCACCTGGGCTACGAGTACGAAGGCATCTCGGGGTACGTGATGCCCGCGCCGCGCGGTTCGCGCGAGACGTTCGAGGCCGCGGTCCGCCTCAAGGCGTGAGGGTCGCCGGCATCCCCGGACGCGTGCGACTCACGCGGCGTGCGGGTTCCAGCACGCTACTCGGTGCTCGGTGTCCTGCTCGATCTCGTCGAGGCGTGGGGCGTCGCGATCGCACGTGCCAGGAATCGCGCGCGGGCACCGGGGGTGGAACGCGCACCCTGGCGGGGGATCCATCGGCGAGGGCACGTCGCCCTCGAGCACGAGGTGGACGCGTTTGCGCTCCGGATCGGGCTGCGGCGCCGCCGCAAAGAGCGCGCGCGTGTACGGGTGCCGGGGCTGCTCGTAGAGCCGTGCCGACGGCGCCTGCTCCACGATCTTGCCGAGGTACATCACGGCCACCCGGTGGCTGGCGTGCTGCACGACCGCCAGGTCGTGCGAGATGAGCAGGTAGGTGAGGCCCATCGTCTCTTGCAGGTCCATCAGCAGGTTGATGATCTGCGCCTGGATCGAGACGTCGAGCGCGCTGACCGGCTCGTCGCACACGATGAACTCGGGCTCGACGGCGAGGGCGCGCGCGATCCCGATGCGCTGGCGCTGGCCGCCCGAGAACTCGTGCGGATAGCGGCTCATCGCGTCGGGCCGCAAACCGACGCGCTCGAGCAGATCGACGATGCGCGCCTCCTCGTCCGCGCGCGTCTTGGCCAGGCGGTGGATGGTGATCGCCTCACCCACGATCTCGCGCACCGTCATCCGGGGGTTCAAGCTGGAGTATGGGTCCTGAAAGACGATCTGCATCCGCCGGCGCATCGGCCGAAGGGCACGCTGCGAGAGGCGGGTGATGTCGACCCCGTCGAACGCCACTCGTCCGAACGTGGGATCGATGAGGCGGATCATGAGCCGTCCGAGGGTGCTCTTGCCGCACCCGCTCTCGCCGACGAGGCCCATCGTCTCGCCCCGTCGCACGCGAAGCGACACGCCGTCGACGGCGCGGACGAAGCGCTCGTTACGCCCGAAGAAGCCGGAGCGGACGGCGTAGTACTTGGAGATGCCCTTGGTCGCGACCAGCGTATGCGGTCGGCCCGCCTCGGCGTCCGGCTCTTCCGGGGGGGCCGTCGCGGGCGCCTGGAAGAGGGCGCCGTTCTTGTCGGCCTCGTCGCCCGCGGTCACGGCGACACCTCCGCGGAGCGAAAGCAGCGCGATTCGCGCCCGGGCGCCACCGTTTCGAGCTCCGGCTCGGCCTGCGAGCATCGTTCGACACGCATCGGGCACCGGTCGGCGAAGCGGCAGCCGGGCGGAAGACGCCGCATGTCGGGGACGAGGCCCTCGATCGCACGCAAGCGTTTGCGCAGCCCATCGCCCGCGCGCGGCACGCTCTCGAGCAGCCCGCGCGTGTACGGATGCATGGGTCGGGCGAAGAGATCCCGCACGGGGGCCCGTTCGACGACCCGGCCCGCGTACATCACGATCACCTGCCGCGCGTGCTCGGCGACGAGGCCCAGATCGTGCGTGATGAGCAGGACGCTCATCGAGAAGCGGCGCTGCAGGTCACCGAGCAGCGCCAGGATCTGCGCCTGGATCGTCACGTCGAGCGCCGTCGTGGGCTCGTCCGCGAGCAGCAGCTTGGGCTCGCACGCGAGGGCCATCGCGATCATCACGCGCTGGCGCTGGCCACCCGAGAGCTGGTGCGGAAACGCATCGGCGGTGGTGTCCGGGTCGGCGATGCCCACGAGGCGCAGGAGCTCGGCGGCGCGCGCGCGCGCCTCGCCGCGCGACTTCTTCCGGTGAAGCCTCCACGCTTCCATGATCTGCCACCCCACCGTGTAGACGGGGTTGAGGCTGGTCATCGGTTCTTGGAAGATCATCGACACCACGTCGCCGCGCACGGCGCGCATCTCGCGCTCGGGCAGCGTCAGCAGATCGCGCCCCTCGAGCTCGACCGTGCCGGCTTCGATCCGCGCCGGAGGCGACGCGAGCAGGCGCAGGATCGACAGGGCGGTCACGCTCTTTCCGCAGCCGCTCTCGCCGACGAGGGCCACCGTCTCGCCGCGAGGCACGTCGAACGATACGCGGTCGACGGCCTTCAGGACCCCGGCGTCGGTGCGGAAGGTCGTCACGAGGTCGCGCACGCGGAGCAGGGGCGCGTCGTCCATCGGGGTCAATTGATACCACCGATGCTAGCGTGGGGGCCGGGATGACGCGGGCCGAGCGCGCGCGCGCAGTCGTGGCGGTGGTCTCGATGGGCGCGTCGGCGCCGGCCCTGGCCTCGGCGCTGGCCGTCGTGCTTATCGCCTGCATGCCTCCGCCGCAGCGGATGTGCACGGCCGCCAGCGACTGCGGGGCCGGGGCGTCGTCGTGCGTGGCCGGACGCTGCATCGCGACGGGGGCGGTCCCCGCCATCTCGACCGCGCGCCGCGTGCTCTACGAGCCGGTCGACGTCGGGTACGTCCGCCGCGGCGCGCCCGAAGCCAGCGGCGGGGCGGCGTTCGCCGCGCTGGGTCTCTCGGGCGACCCGCGCGTCTTTCTGCGGTTCGACGTCTCGCTGCGGGCGGACGAGGACCTCGTCGAGGCCTTCCTCGCGATCGAGCGCGTGCCCGACGTCGCTGCCGACCCGACGACGATCGTGCTTCACGCCGCTCCCGTCCTCGATCGCTGGGAGAGTGGTCGTCTCTCCTGGGGCGGGCAGCCGCGCATCGAGGAGCTCGGCCTGCCGCAGACGCCCGTCTTGCCCGCCGCCGGGGCTCGTGTGCGCCTCGACGTTCGTGGGCTCATCCAGCGCTGGCGCCGTGGTCACGCGCGCGAGCTCTCGCTCGCGGTGCTCTCGGATGGCGAAAGCGCCACCGGCGTGACGTTTGCTCTGACACCGGGCCCGGTGCGGGGACCCGAGCTCGAGCTCTACATCCGCTAGCGTCGAGCGCCGGCGTGCTACGCCGATGGGTGATGATATTGCGCGCGCTTCGAACGGCGGTTCGGCTTTCGGCAATGGTGTCGCTGGTCGGCTGTGCCAAGGGGGAACACCCCGTCGCCCAGGGAGCGGTCGCCGCGCCGGCGTCGTCCTCGTCCAGCTCGCCCTGCGCGCACGCTGCATGCTCGGACCACTTTTTCGTGGAGGCTGCGCCGGGGGATTGCGCTGCGGGTGCGCCTTGTGACTTGCAGCTCAAGGTCCTCGCGACGGGCGACTACCACATCAACGACGACTACCCGTACCGCTTCACCGCCGACGAAGCTCCCGGCGTCGCATTCCTCGGTGCGAACCCCGCCGATACTCGCGTCTTCTCCAAGTCTACCGGCGACTGGCAGAAGGCCGAGACGAAGGCGGGCACCATGAGGGTGCGCTTCACCCCGGCAGCCGCCGGGCCGAAGACGATCGCAGGTACATTCAAGGTGAGCGTGTGCTCGGCCGAGAATTGCTTGCTCGAGCAGCCCAAGGTAAGCGCGGTCGTCGCGGCGAAGTAGCCTCGAACATCGCCACTCGCCGATGCTAGCCTGGAGGGCATGGGCGCCTGGTCATGAGTGATTCTCGCGCGGCGTCCTCGCAGGTGCTCGCGATCGCGGAGCAGGTCGAAGCGCGCTTCCGCGGCGGGCGGCGCGTGCTCGGGTTCGCCGAGTTTCTCGAGATGTTCGACGGCGAGCCGGTGCGCTACTCGCGCGACGCGAGCCGCTACGTGCGCGACGTGTTCGACCACTTCGGCAAGACCACGATCAACCATCCCTGGGGCGAGTTCACGCGCTACAACCTGTTCGATCTGCCGTGGGAGCCGCGCGACGGCCGCGTGCTACCGCGCGGAGCGCTCATCGGCCAGGAGAGCGTCCAGGGCGAGATCTACCGCGCGCTCTCCAACTTCGTGCGCGAGGGGCGCCCCAACCGCCTCGTTCTGCTTCACGGCCCCAACGGCTCGGCCAAGTCCACGATGGCCGGGTGCATCATGGGGGCGCTCGAGAACTACTCCACGCTCGACGAGGGCGCGCTCTACCGGTTTCACTGGGTCTTCCCCTCCCAGAAGACGATTCGCGGCTCGCTCGGCTTTTCGCACGACAAGAGCGCCGCGAGCGCGGCGCAGTCGTTCGCGCACCTGCCCGACGAGGAGATCGACGCCAAGCTGTCCGTCGAGGTTCGCGACCACCCGCTCTTTCTCGTCCCCGTGCCCGAGCGCCAGCGTCTTCTCGAGACGGCCTACAAGCGCGTGGGAGCCACCGAGCCTCCCAACGAGTGGATCGCGCGCGGACAGCTCTCGCACAAGAGTCAGCAAGTCTTCGAGGCGCTGCTCTCGTCGTACCGCGGGTCGTACACCGACGTCCTCCGGCACGTGCAGGTCGAGCGCTACTTCATCTCGCGCCGGTACCGCACGGGGGCCGTGACGATCGGGCCCCAGCTCAGCGTCGACGCGGCCGAGCGACAGATCACGATGGATCGGTCGCTCCAGTCGCTGCCCGCGTCGCTGCAGGCGGTCACCCTGTACGAGGCCAAGGGAGAGCTCATCGACGCGGCCGGTGGGCTGCTCGAGTTCAGCGACCTGCTCAAGCGTCCGCTCGACGCCTTCAAGTACCTGCAGCTCTCCGTCGAGACGGGCGAGGTCGCGCTCACGGCGCAGAGCGTGCAGCTCAACTGCGTGATGATGGGCAGCGCGAACGAGCTCCACCTCGACGCGTTCCGGGAGCACGCGGAGTTCGCCTCGTTCCAGGGGCGCCTCGAGCTGACGCGCGTGCCGTACCTGCGCAGCTACGTGCAGGAGCGGCTGATCTACGACACCTACGTGGTGCCCCAGGTGCGGCGGCACGTCGCCCCGCACGCCACCGAGTCGGCCGCGCTCTTCGCCGTCTTCACCCGGATGCGCAAGCCCAACCCCGATCGGTACTCGCGGTCGGTCGGTGCCATCGTTTCCACGCTGACCGGCGTCGAGAAGGCCGACCTTTATGCCCTGGGCCGAGCGCCCGAACGGCTCGACGCCGAGAGCCAGAAGACGCTGAGGTCCGCGATCCGCGACCTGTGGGTCGAGAGCGAGGCGTACCCCATCTACGAGGGGCGCATCGGGGCGAGCCCGCGCGAGATGCGCGTCGCGCTGCTCGATGCGGCGCAGTCCACGATGTTCAAGTGCCTCAACCCGCTGGCGGTCTTCGACGAGATCGAGGCGCTCTGCCAGCGCAAGAACGAGTTCGAGTGGCTGCAGCAAGACGTCGTCGTCGGCGGGTATCACGACGTCAAGGCGTTTCGCGACACGCTGAGCTCGCGGCTCCTCTCCGCGTGGGAGTACGAGCTTTACGTCGCGAGCGGCGTCGTCAAGGAAGAGCAGTACTCCGAGCTCTTCGAGCGCTACGTGCAGCACGTCAGCGCATGGGTCAAAAAAGAGCGCCTCTACAACCGCGTGACCCGCCAGTCCGAAGACGCCGACGAGAAGATGATGGTCGAGCTCGAGCGCCTACTCGAGGTGCGCGCCGACGCGAACGAATGGCGCCAGCAGATCATCGGGACCATCGCCGCCTGGGCGCTCGACCATCCCGGCCAGAAGCTCGACTCCCCGCAGGTGTTCCCGCAATACATCCGGCGGATGCGCGAGTCCATCTTCGCCGAGCGGCGCCCGGCCGTGGCGCGGCTGGCACGCGACCTCATCATGCTCGTGCGTGAAGAAGGCACGGGCCTCGATGCAGAGCGGCGCCGCGCGGCCGAGTCCACGATCGAGCAGATGGTGCAACGTTTCGGATACTGCCGGGAGTGCGCGACCGACGCGGCGGCCGTGCTCGTGCGCAAGCGCTTTCACGACGTCCTGGGCTAAACGAGCGACTCGACCTTCGCGCGCCCGGTCTTCACGCCGAAGATCTCGCCGCTCGCCGGGTCGAGGATCGGCCCGAGAAAGACGCTGGCGAGGATCACCGCGAGGCGCAAGGCCAGCGCATCGGTTGGCGACTCGCGGGCGACGACCCAGACCGTCTTGCAGCGCCGGGCGAGGGGAGCCAGGCCCGCGCCTCGCGAGCGGGCTTCGGCGGCGTCGGCCGCGGCAAAGTCGGTCGTGGTGCTGGGGCGGGCGGCGGCCGTGCGGATGCCGGGCGGATGGCCATCGGGGGCGACCACGAACGAGTGCTCTTCGTTGGCAAGACCGATGCGCGTCGCGAAGAATTGCGCGGCGTGCGCGGACCAGGCGTCGACGTCGACGCGCACGTCGCCTGGCTGCGCGAAGACCAGGAGCGGCGCGGGCGGCGCGGACGTCGGCGTCACGAGAGGCCCGTTAGCAGGGCGCGCCATCGCGGGCTAGCCTCGGCGGGATGTTCGCCGTCGCTGACGCGCATTGCCACTTCGACGCCAAGTACTTCGACGAAGGCACGGACGCGGTGATGGAGCGCGCCCGGGCGGCGGGCCTCGTGGGGTTTGCCGTCGTCGGGCTGGCCGACGCGGCCGAGGGGCTCGCGCCGTTGACGCGGGTGCTCGATCTCGCGCGCCGCTTGCCCGACGAGGTGGCGGCGTGCGTCGGGATCCACCCGCACGATGCGTCATGCTGGTCGCCTTCGCTCCACGAAGGGCTGCGCGCGGCGGCTGCGTCCGCGGAGGCCGCCGCCGTGGGCGAGATCGGCCTCGACTACCACTACGAGCACTCCCCGCGCGCGGCGCAGCGCGACGTGTTCGCGCGCCTCATCGCGCTTGCGCGCGAGGTGCGGAAACCCATCGTCGTCCACACACGTGCGGCGGCGGACGAGACGCTCGAGCTGCTCGAGAGCGAGAACGCGCGCGACGTCGGTGGCGTCATCCACTGCTTCAGCGAGGACCGGGCGTTCGCCGCGCGTGCGCTCGACCTCGGCTTCCATCTGTCGTTCTCCGGCATCGTGACATTCAAGAGCGCCCGCGCGATCCAGGAAGTCGCCGCGTGGGCCCCGATCGACCGAATTCTCCTCGAGACGGACAGCCCCTACCTGGCGCCGGTGCCGCTGCGCGGCAAACGATGCGAACCCGCGTACGTCGTCCACACCGCACGCCATGTAGCCATGCTGCGCGGCGTCGCGGTCGAAGAGCTCGCGGCCGCCGCGCTCGAGAACACGGAGCGCCGTTTCGGCAAGGCCTTCTCCCGAGCGAAGGCCTAGCGATTTCGGCCGAGATGGCTCACGCTATGGTTTGAAGGCAGGAGCCTGCTCCCACCGTGGCATTCGAGGTCAAGAGACTGCATGGGCTGCCGGTCATCGGCTCGATCGTCGTGCACGCGGCTCTCGCGGGTTGGCTCTCCTGGGTGGCGCTCAGGAACCTCGAAGGTCAAAAGGCCGATGAGAGCGCGATCGCCGCGCGCGCGGCGGCTGCGGCGGCCACGAGCGCCGAAGAACCCTTCGAAGCGCCGGTCGTCGCCGAGGGCTTGGTCGTGCAAGAAACGGCGAGCGACGCGGTGGGCGATGTCCCCCGGGTGACCGCGGGCGACGCGATCGCGCGCCTCGACGCGAACGGAGCGGGGCACGGCGGCGACGCGACGACGCGCGAGCGCGCCCTGAACCTCGCCGACCGCGACGAGCGCGCTCGGCTCTCGCCCGACCCGCTCAGCCGCCTCGATCGCGATCAGCTCCAGCGCTTGCGCGTCGCGCGCGCTCGCATGTCGTGGGAGGACCGGCGCTCGACGCTCCACCCCGCCGAGCTCACGCTCATCGCCAACGGTCCAGGCTCCGTGCGCGAGCGCCGGCCCACCTCGTCGTTCGATCCCAGCCGCGGCGCCCTCGAGTCGCCGCAGGCGAGCGCGCGCGGGTCGCTGCTCGGCTCTCCGCTCCCCACGTCCGAGGGGCTCGACGCCTTTCGTCCCGTGGGCGGCCCGACGCGAGGCGCGCTGGCCGGCTCGCCCGGCCTGGGTCTTCTCGACGGGCGTCCCGGCGTCGATCACCGCGCGTCGTCGCCGGTGGGCAGCGCGCGTCCGGCCGTCATGGCCGGACCGGTCTCCATCCCATCGACCGTGCGCGGCAGTCCCAAGGACAACATCGACGGCGAGCAAGAAGTCGCCACGACCGTGCGCTCGCTCGTGCACGCGAGCACCTCCGGCGGTGCGATCGGCGCGGGGGAGGGCGGTTCCGGCGGCGGCGGGTTGGCCGGCGCCGGCGCTGCGACGGGGGCGGGCTCGAGGGCACTGCCGCTCGGCCTGGGCGAGGGGGCCGTCTACGACTACTGGACGAGCGACCCTCGGCTCGTCTCGTACTTCCGGTCCATCCACGCCAAGATCGACCCTCTCTGGGCCAACGCCTTCCCGCGAAGCGCGCTGCTCGAGCTGAAACAGGGGACGGTGATCCTCGAGTTCACCGTTCTCTCCGATGGTCGCGTCGAGGTCGCGTGGCCGCCCGTGCGTCCGAGCGGCGTCGACGAGTTCGATCGCAACTGCGCCGACGCGATTCGCCGCGCCGCACCGTTTCCGCCGATCCCAGCCGAGCTCGGGCTGACAAGCGTCCGTATCCGCGCCCCCTTCGCCGCGGACAACCCGATCGTCAAGTAGGTTATCCTCTCGCGCGAGCGAGGCGCCCGATGACGACTACGACGACGACGGCGAAGGGCTGGAACGTTCTCGATCGCGAAGGCGGCGTCCTCTGGCGCCACTACCGGTTCGGGGCTCCCGGAACGGCGGCGACCACGTTCGTCTTCCGCGGCAAGGGCGACGCGCTCGTCGTCGTCAGCCCCGGGCGCCACGTCGAAGCCGACGCGCTCGACGAGCTGTCGGAGTTCGGCAAGGTGACCGCGCTCGTCGCCAGCAACTCGTACCACTGGCTTGGCCAGCCGCTCTGGAAGAAGCACTTCCCGGATGCGAAGAGCTACGCGCCCGCCGACGGGATCAAGCGCCTCTCGAAGAAGGTCCCCGAGGTGCCGTTCGAGCCGCTCGAGGCGCTCGCCCCCCACCTCGGCGACCATGCGACCGTGACGTCCCCCGTCGGCCTGAAAGTGGGCAACGCCTTCGCCACGGTTCGCGGCAAGAGCGGCACGTACCTCTATCCGTCGGACCTGCTCTCGAACATTCCGACCATGCCCCCGCAGTTCGTTTTCAAGATGCTCATGTCGATGACGGACTCGGCGCCCGGCTATCGCCTGTTTCGGCCCGCGGTGTGGCTCCAGGTCAAAGACAAGGGCGCGCTCCGGACCTGGTTCGACGAGGAGCTCGTTCGTTCGCCGCCGGCCACGATGGTCCCGGGGCACGGGCCGCCCGTGTCGGCGCCCGACCTCGTGGCTCAGACCAGGGCGCTGCTTGCGAAGATGTGATGCGAGTGTGAGTTGGGGTGCCGGAGGAGGGAATCGAACCCCCGACCTAGCGCGTATGAAACGCCCGCTCTAACCATCTGAGCTACTCCGGCAGCCGCCCGCACCCAGGGGGGGCGGACAAGGGCCGCGCAGTATGTGCGGGCGAGGTGCCTCTGTAAAGACCCTCTCAGTGCTCGCGCTAGTACTCCCCAAAGAGGTCCTGGATCCGCGACTCGAGGGCGATCGCGATCTTGTAGAGCGACGAGATCGACGCGCTCGACTCGGCGCGCTCGATCTGCGAGAGGAGCGACACGCTGAGGCCCGTTCGGCGCGACATCTGCTTCAGCGTCAGATCTTTCTCTTTGCGAAGGTTGCGGATCGTGTCGCCGATGACCTTGTGCAGCTGCTCCTCGGGCGTGCGCGCGAGGCCCTTCTTGCGCATCACGCGGCCGATGACTTCGCGGAACTCGTCGACGTTGAACGGCTTCTTGATGTAGTCGACGGCGTCGAGCTTCATCGAGGCGACGGCGCTTTCCAGGTTGGGGAAGCCCGTGAAGATCACGACGGCGATGTCGTTGTCGAGCTTACGGATGCGGCGCAGGACCTCGATGCCGTCGAGCTTGGGCATCATGAGGTCGAGGATGATGAGGTGGTAGCCGCCGTGGCGGACCTCTTCCTCGGTGGCCGTCGGGTCCGTCAGGGTTTTGACCTGGAAGCCGTCCCGCTCCAGGAGCGTCTGCATGTATTCGCAGATGGCCTTGTCATCGTCGACGATGAGGATCCGAACGGCGGGCAGCTCGGGCGGCATATTCACGACTCCTTGCAGTTACAGTGAGGCTTAACACGCAAGGTCGAGGTCGGGTAGGAGATGCTGGCATTTTTCTTTGCGATTACGCATGAGTACCATGATTACAATAGCGGTGGAACGTCGCGGATGCGTCTCTTGCTGGAATGCGCGGCGCGACGAATCGCGTTGACGGCTGGCGGACGGACCGTCATAAGGCCTTCTCCGCCGCAGGCGCTCGCCGTAGCGCGATCGCAGTCGGCGGATCACGGGGCGTAGCGCAGCCTGGTAGCGCACTCGGTTCGGGACCGAGGAGTCGGAGGTTCAAATCCTCT